>Ga0310342_100000047_pt1 | contig 54611 bp, 61 predicted proteins | sample S15DNA20500_MG_FD_206155 | JGI IMG/M metagenome (GOLD analysis project Ga0310342, IMG submission 206155) | Marine microbial communities from station ALOHA, North Pacific Subtropical Gyre - S1503-DNA-20-500_MG | ecosystem: Environmental > Aquatic > Marine > Oceanic | place: Pacific Ocean: North... | reverse complement strand
AGTTATAATGGCTATCCTTATGGCTCAGGCTATTGGTCCAATGATATCAACGGATATGTAAGAGCTTCTGTACCACCACACCAGCGCGTCTTTCATAGCCGCAACTGTTGGGAGTATTGGACTGCAAAAAATATCGATGCCTATACTTTATGGTTGCAAGGTGTGGGAAATAATGATAATAATGTTCAACCAACTAATCGAGATAACTCGATTAACGAAACCATAGAAGAAAGGAATAATTATGGCTAGACTAAGAATGAATGACGAATATAGAACTAAAATTCTAAATCGTTATATCGAACACGCAGAACAAGAGGACACTCAAGAAAAACAAGCATATCTTGATATTAAGGCAGATATAAATGACTTGTATCAAGATACTTTTACACTCGCTAAAGATGTAGTTGCAAGATCATATCCGCAAGAAGATGTTGATACTTGCACAACACTCAAGAGAAAATACGGACAACCTTTAGATGTTGTAGCAAAAGATAAATGCTTTTATTTCTCTTATGCACAAGAGGTAGACTTAGATGAAAATGATTATGACAATAGAGAGTTGTCTGAACATTTTGATTTTGGGTTATATGGTACTGTAAATGGTGGCGAGTATGACGGAAGTGATACTGGTAGAAGATTTGCTTATGCTTATTATAGAGATGAGTTGAAAGCAAAAGACTGCAACCCAGACATATTCCCTCAACAAGAGGGCAATCAAGATAATCCTCATAAAAACACAAACATAGAAAAAAACGACAAGGAGTTAGGTTATACTAATTATAATGCCTATCACTCTAGTGACGATAATAATGTCGGAATTTCTAAAGCCTTTGATGAACAATGGTACTTAGATATAATTGGCACTAGCCATTGTAGATCAAGAACTATTGCGTGTACTCAAGCTGAGTTTCAAACTTTCCAAATGTTTAAGAAGAAGAAAGCACAGTTAATCTCGGCTCATGCAACATGGATAGATACCATAACTGCACAGAAAAAAGCAATGGCAATGGGTTTAAAAGCTTATCGCTATTTAACTGAGGGTGTCGAGTTAATGAATGAACTCGGTGTTGATTGTGATGAGGCAGATTTAATTAAGACTAATTCTTCTGGCTTAACAATCTATAACCCAGTTAATCTCGCTAGTATGTTGAAAGGCATGAAGAACAAAACTATGACGAGAGAACAAAAGATTGCTGAACGCATGAAGTATGACACAGTAGTAGTTGCTACTGATACTTCATCTTTGGCTCATTAATTGTTAGGCATGGTAGATAAAGGTGGCAACCTCGTATATCTGTAAGTCCTAACATTAACACCGCTCCCTTGCTTTCATATCTCATTCGTATTATAGGGAGCGGTGACCACGCTTGTGGCTTGCGGCTTGCGGCTTGTGGCTTGCGGCTTAGATCTTAGCTGGGGGATAGCTCCCCACCTGAGCGGGGAGCGGGGGAGTTAGTCTAGAAAACACTTAGCAATATATAAAAATGACAGACCACATAAAGCAAGTCCGAACATAGGTTGTCCAATAAATGTAAGTAATACTCCTAATACATTTAATAAGATGACAGGTACAATAAACCACATAACATATCCTTTCTTTTAATATCCCATGTTAATCTGATTTGTTAGGAAATGTCAAGCGAGGGGTCCCTATTGAATTTGAGATATCCACAGAAAACGGAGGGGGTACACCAGATGTAGGGAAAGGGGTCCCAAGAGAAACTACATATAGGCTTGATTTGGATAGTTAAAGCTGTTAAATTCATTTTCACGCTTAAACAAAAAGGTGCAAAATTTTTTATAAAATTTTTTCAAATGCTAACCCCAGAACAAATACAAAACCTTCCCGCAGATACTAAAAAAGAATATTTGCAAGCAGCACTTCTTCTTGAAGATAAGAAAAAAGATCAAAGTGTTCGTAAAGACTTTTTATCTTTTGTAAAATATATGTGGCCTGACTTTATAGAAGGTGAGCACCATCGAATAATGGCCGAGAAGTTTAACCGCGTTGCGCGGGGCGAGCTCAAACGAGTAATTATCAATATGGCACCTCGTCATACAAAATCAGAATTTGCGTCAAACTATTTACCCGCATGGATGATCGGTAACAATCCAGATTTAAAAATTATTCAAGCTACAAATAATGCAGAACTTGCAGTTAGATTTGGTAGGAAAGCAAAAACAGTAATTGATACTCCAGAATATCAAAAAATATTTAATACAAGACTCAGAGCTGATTCACAAGCCGCCGGTAAATGGGAAACTGCACAAGGCGGTGAATATTATGCAGCTGGTGTTGGCGGTTCAATTACAGGTCGTGGTGCTGATCTTTTAATCATCGATGATCCACATTCTGAGCAAGATGCGATGAATCCTGCATCATATGACAGAGTTTATGAATGGTATACCAGTGGACCGCGGCAAAGGCTTCAACCAGGAGGTAGAATTATAGTTGTTATGACGCGTTGGAGCGTTGCAGACCTAACAGGCAAATTAATTAAGGCTCAAAAAGAACCTAAAAGTGATCAATGGGAAGTAATCGAATTTCCAGCTATTATGCCGTCTGGAAAACCCGTTTGGCCCGGATATTGGAAAATTGAAGAGTTAGAATCGGTCAAAGCTTCGGTATCCCTGCTTAAATGGAATGCACAATACCAACAAAACCCAACTTCGGAAGAAGGAAGCATAATTAAGCGTGAATGGTGGAAAAAATGGCCCCATGACAAGTTACCACCACTAATGCATGTAATTCAGAGCTATGATACCGCTTTTATGAAAAAAGAGACTGCCGATTACAGTGCAATTAGCACTTGGGGCGTATTTAAACCAAACGAGGATAGCGAACCGGGGATTATGTTATTAGATGTATTAAAAGACAGATATGAGTTTCCTGAACTTAGAAAAAAGGCAAAAGAGCAATATGACTACTGGAAACCCGAATCGGTGATCGTGGAAGCCAAAGCATCGGGGTTACCACTAACATATGAGTTACGTAAGATGGGTATACCGGTTATTAACTTTACACCTAGTAAAGGAAATGATAAACATACTAGAGTAAACTCAGTAGCTCCGTTATTCGAAGCAGGAATGGTTTGGTACCCGGATCGAAAGTTTACAGATGATATGATTGAGGAATGCGCTGCATTTCCACTTGGAGAACATGATGACCTCGTGGATAGTATGACTCAAGCATTAATGAGATTTAGACAAGGTGGTTTTGTAGCTCATCCCGAAGATTACGAAGATGAAAAATTACCACAAGAAAACAGGACTTATTATTAATGACACAATATGTAAATTTGTTTTTAAGAGCTATGAGAAGAAGCGGTTATAATGTTTCTAATCCTACAGAACTTAGAGATCTTAAGAAAGCAATCGCAGAATACTACAACGCTGGTTATGCACCAGGGGATCCTAAAAGAATACAGTTAGACGATAATTTAGATGATTGGGCGCGTATTGAACCTTTTTTAGACACACAACATAAGCAAGGATTTATTACTAAAGAATTTATACGAGAGATTGGAGACATTTTCGACGATATACGTGCTTCGCGGAGCGCGGATGAAGTTAGACTTGATAAGGAATATGATATTGGACGTTTTGCAACCGGGGTGAATCTCGGCGAAGATATTCCAAATGAAGTATTCAGAAATAATTTAATAGAAGCTTTTGGTAAAGGTGAAGTAGAAGCAGCTGTTCGGATTAAAAAGGATAGTGGAATTAAAGATAGGGATACTAGCAAGTGGGGAATTAAAACATCTGATAATTGGGAAGATGAATTAGTTTGGTTATTGGAAGGTAGGAATCATCCAGAGCATCCTATGCTTTATGAAAGAGTAGACGGCGCTGCATCTAAATATATAGGCAATAAAAGTAATCCAACACCACCAACAACAGGTGAAAAAGGAATTATTAATCTTGGTGTGCAGAATGAAGGCGAAGCCATGGCAAGAGCACAACAAATGATTGATGAAATTTCTAATAATGAGTTTCTTCTTAAACCATTTAGGGATGCACTTGCGCGTGGAGAAAAGTTTGGAATATTTAATGATGCACAAAGACAGCAAGCAGTCGCTTATGCAGATGAAGCTCTTGCTAAACTAGGTACAGCTGACACATCAGTAGAACAATCATTAGGTAATATAGCAGACGATCTTGGAAAGATTAATGAGTCTAAAAAGAAAAGAAATAAAATATTAAATGATGCAATAGACGAGATATTAGGCCCAGAAGAAGTTGATGGTCTTATGACAGATGATTGGGTTGATAAACGTATTACAGAGATAGATAGAAAAACTAAGATAGCTCAAGCAACTTCACAAGAAATAGAAGAAGCACACCAAGCAATGGCGATGGCTGTAGAACAAGGTAGAATTGAAGAAGCAAAAACCATAGCTGACGAACTCAGACGTATGGGTGTAAAATTAGATGAAGGTGGTTATAAATCTGATGTTCCAACCGACATGTCAAACATATTGAAAAAACCTGAGCATGCAAAAGGTGGCCGTGTTGGTTTAGAAGGCGGCGGTAATCCATTTGATAAAATGAAAATGAGTCGCAGAGGATTCTTAGGTCTGATGGGATCGGGGATCGCGGCTGGTGTTGCAGGAGCAAAAGGATGGCTGACTGGTGGTAAGACAGCTGCAACCGCAGTTAAAAGTGCTGCTGAAATGTCAGCATCAGGTATGCCGAAATGGTTTCCTTTATTAGTAAATAAAATTAGAACTAACGGAAACGCAAAACCTGCTGCTTATTCAGACGTAAAGGCCGGTGAACCAAATATTGTAGTTTATGAATATAAAGACCCAGACATAAGTATAGAACCAATTCGCATGGAAGAAAACTTAGATACAGGGGTGATAGAAGTTACTGGTAGAGGAAATGAATCACAGTTAGTTACTATGACTTACTTTGCACCAGAAACAGCAGTGAATGTAAGAACTGGAACAAGATCAGGTCCAAAAGAAGGAGAGTTTGTAGTTGAAGAAATGACGAAACACCCAGATCAAGGATGGATAGAAACTGGCGCTGAAGATTATGCCTCACTAAAAGGTGGTGTAGAAAACTGGGAAGCTGCAGTTAAAACAAAAACTAAACAAGACTACAAAGATGAATATGAGGAATTTATTAAGAATCAAAGAGGACAAGAAGAACCATTTGATCCCGAAGGTAAATTTAAAACAGGCGGTCGCGTAGGTTTAGAAGGTGGAGGTAATCCTGATAAAATAAACAAAGAAAGAGCTGCTTGGATAGAAAAACTTATACGAATGAAGCAAGCAAAAAAATTTAATGCGGAACAAGAGCTACCTTCTGGGTTTTGGGAACAACTAAGAAGGTTAGATCCTTGGGATGATACACCAGATAGAAAAAGAGCTATAAATGAAACAGATATGAGATATAGGGATGAAATTCACAAACTGAGATATGACGCTGCGAAAGAGGAAGCAGACTACCGACTTCGTCTTATGGAACAAGAACAAAATGCACCTAAACTATTAGAGGCTGCACAAGGCGGCCGTGTTGGTTTACAACAAGGAGGTGTATCTGGAATAGGTTCAATATTAAATCAGATAAATCAGAATAATAATACAATTGCACAAAATGCTTTTGGAGCTGGTGCTAACATGGGAGCACAAAGTGCCGCAGGTCAAATTAATTCTTCACAACCAACTCTTAGTGCTGCTGTAGGGGAAATTAGTAATCAGATAGGTCAATTAGGTCAAGGTATACAACAAATGATAAGACCACCACAAGGACCTTCCATTGCGCCGGATCAAAAACAGTACAGTCAACCTACTAGAAACCTTCTAAGCGAACGACCAACATTTGAATTTGACACGTCACAATTTGGAGAGAGTCCAGGAGCACCGGGTGTAGAACATTTTCTGAATCCAACAGAAGAGAGCACTCAACAATATAATGAATTTCAAGATTGGGTGTCCAATTCACAGAAGGTTAATGATCAATTTAATCAGGCACATAATGCTTATCAAACAGATCTTGCAGCATGGGAAGCAGATAATGTACCACTACAACAACAAGCATATAATCCTTTTGGAGCTACAGCAGGTAGAGGCCAGTTTTTAAGAGATGGCGGATTAACACGTACAGTTCCACCACAAAGGGGACCATTAGCCAATGGCATTGGCACAAGATTTAAGGAGAGACAAATATGGCAATAGATAAACCTGCTTTTGCAGCACCAAGAAAAACGGTACAGATACCAGGACAACAAGCGCAACAACAAGCGCAAATGGAAATGTTGGTTCAACAACAAAACCAACAACCGATAGAGGTTACACCAACAGAAGATGGTGGAGCAGAGATTAATTTTGATCCAGCTGCGATGAATATGCAGTCCGGTCAGTTTGGAGATAATATAGCTGATCTTTTAGATGATAACACATTACATAAAATCAGTTCTGATTTACTTAAAACTTATGAGGATTGTAAATCATCACGTCAGGAATGGGAAGACACCTACACTAAAGGAATGGATCTTTTAGGTTTTAAATATGAAGACAGAACACAACCATTTAGGGGTGCATCAGGTGCAACACACCCAGTTCTTGCAGAAGCAGTTACACAGTTTCAAGCACTAGCTTATAAAGAATTATTACCAGCAGATGGTCCGGTTAGAACCCAGATTATTGGTATGGTTAATGTAGAAAAAGAGGAGCAAGCAAAACGTGTAAAAGATTTTATGAATTATCAAATCATGGTTGAAATGAAAGAGTACGAACCAGAGTTTGATCAGTTATTATTTAATTTACCATTATCAGGTTCATCATTTAAAAAAATCTATTATGACCAATTATTACAACGTTGTGTTTCTAGATTTGTTCCGGCAGAAGATTTGTATGTTCCATACAATTCAACATCTTTAGAGGACACAGAAACTATCGTACATAAAATTAGAATGTCAGGTAATGATTTATTAAAACAACAACTAACAGGTTTTTATAGTGATGTAGCTGTTGAAGAGGATAATAATGTAGATTCAATTACAGAGAAAAAAGAGGAGCTCATAGGAGTTGAACCAGTAGAAGATGAAATTTATACTGTATTAGAATTTCATACAAATTTAAACTTACCTGGTTTTGAAGAAGTAGATGCTACTGGGAAAGGTCCTTCTGGACTTAAGATTCCTTATATTATTTCTATAGATGAAGGCTCTTCTAAAGTTTTAGCTATTCGAAGAAACTTTGATCCACAAGATCCAGCAAAAAAGAAAAAAGATTATTTTGTACATTTCAAATTTTTACCAGGACTAGGCTTTTATGGATTCGGCCTTATCCACATGATCGGCGGTTTATCAAGAACTGCCACTTCTGCTCTAAGACAACTCTTAGACGCAGGCACCTTGGCTAATCTCCCGGCCGGATTCAAACAAAGAGGCATCAGAGTCAGAGATGAAGCTCAACCGTTGCAGCCGGGCGAGTTTCGGGACGTTGATGCACCTGGTGGAAATTTAGCTGATTCGTTTTTACCTTTACCATTTAAAGGACCAAACGCGACTCTCTTACAATTGATGGATTTTGTTGTCCAATCCGGTCAGCGATTCGCGAGCATCGCAGACATGCAAGTGGGCGATGGTAATCAATCAGCAGCAGTAGGCACAACCGTCGCGCTCTTGGAGCGCGGATCGCGGGTTATGTCAGCTGTTCATAAAAGATTATATGCGGCAATGAAATGTGAATTCATGCTGCTGGCAAAATGTTTTGTAACTTATTTACCACCACAATATCCATACGATGTAGTTGGTGGTCAGAATCAAATTTTTCAAAAAGATTTTGATGATAGAATTGATATTGTACCAGTAGGTGATCCTAATATATTTTCACAGACACAAAGAATTAGTATTGCGCAAACACAACTCCAATTAGCGATGTCTAATCCAAAGATGCACAACATGTATCAAGCATATAGGGATATGTATGATGCATTAGGCATAAAGAATATAAATACTATTCTGCCACCACCAGAAAAACCATCACCTATGGATCCAGCAATGGAGAATATGCAGTCTATGGCAGGAAAACCTTTTCAAGCATTTCCAAAACAAGATCATCAAGCACACATGGATGCGCATTTAACATTTATGGGTACCTTTATGGCCAGAAATAATCCACAAGCACTCTCTTTATTGCAAAAAAACTGCTTAGAACACATTGCTTTGATGGCACAAGAGCAAGTACAGATGGAATTTGAGGAAGAAATGGCTGAAGCACAACAAATGCAGGCATTTATACAACAAGCAGGTCCTCAAGGTGCAAAAAATCCACAAGTTATGCAAATACAACAGAAATTACAACAGCTTAAGGGTAAAATTGATTCCAGAAAGGCGCAATTAATCGCTCAACACATGACTGAATACGCCGAAGAAGAGAAAAAGGTCTTAAATCAGCTTGATAGCGACCCTTTAATCAAATTAAAAGCCGATGAAGTTCAAATTAAAGCCCAAGATCAACAAAGAAAAGAAAAATACGACGAAGAAAGGGCAAATCTGGACACATTGAAGCTTTTACAAGGAAAAAGTGAATTTGACGAGAAATTAGAGCAAGATGACGAACATGCGAAGCTTAGAGCCGCTGTTTCACTCGCAAAAGACGGTATAAAGAGTATGGACGCTACTATTAAATCCGGAGGCAGATAATGCCTTATCCTTACCAAAACATGTCTGATATTATGCTCGGTGGAAGAGTAAGTAGACCTGACTATAACCCAAATAAAAGAGGTTTAGTGGATGAACCTGGTGGATATTGGGGGAGAGGTCCAATGGGAGGACATCATGCTGGGATGGATGGAACTAGTGATAATGATGGATCAATGGGGGGAAACCAAAACAATAATAATAATGATAATACTACAACTACAACTACAACTACCTTTGGTCCTAATGAAGAAGGAACATTTAATCCACACGAAGGTCTACAAGATGCTGTTACTGGAATAACATCTGAAGATGCAGGATCAGGTGTTCAACAAGCTACGATCAATACTTTAGCTAACCAAATGATAGAGGATGGGTTGTTGGGTTATGATACAACAAACACTCAGTGGGGTATGTATGATCCTAACCCGACTGATGATCATATGACGGCTATGCAGAAAGCGGCGTTAGCTCAAGCCATGACGTCGGTTACTAATCAAGGTACGGCAATAGAAGGTTTAACATGGGGAGGACCCTCTGCTTTTAGGGGTCATCAACGGAGTCAGGAGATGGCAAATCTAAACCCCGATTATTATAGTTTTGGGGATGAACAGTATGGACTGAATCTGACTCCACAACACCTAGCAGCAACTTTAGCAGAAGCAGGAATACAAAATATAGAAGCAGCAGAAGACACTACACTAGATCACCTAAGTAGGCTGTCAGTAGACGAAATTGGACCTAATCCTCATATAGAAAGTCAAATTAACGCGAATATGCAAGAAGCGATGTCGTCTCAAATAGGTGCTCTTAATAATATGGCGCAAGAATTTAATGCTCAAGTAATTAGTCCTCAAGATGCTACAGACAAGGATATGCAGAAAGCGTATGGAACACTTGCGAAAGCATTAGGTATTACTACACAAGCGGCAATGGACAAATACTCCCCTGAGGCTGCTCTTACAGCACAGGGAGTGATTGAAGGTAATACAATGAATTTTAGTGAGACAGTAGATGCTGTTTTTGGATATATGCAGGACAAAGTGGATATGTTGAATCCTTTTAATGAGGAAGCATTTGGTGACATGGCGGCTGATGCTATGAGAGCAGCAACGCTTTATGGGATGCATGATATAGGGACAGACGCTATGGCTTTAGGGATGGATAGTACTGATGTGATTGGTGCGATGTTTGCTCAATTGGCCCAAGTAGGAATGCTAGATAAATTTGTTGGTATGATAGGTGGTTTAGATGCAGGTGTAAAAGCAGAAAGTTTTGGTAATCAGATAACTGGGAGTACTTTGGAGGCTGATATGCGCACGAACCCAGCACTTATGGCTGCTATGGCTGAAGCTTCTGGATATACCGCACCACTTGGTGATGATGTTACTAGTATGGCTATTGATGCCGCAGCAGCAGCGGAATGGGGTTATGGTTATATGGGACCTACACACCACATGAATTCACAGCAATTTAATAATGTATCAGAGTATGGTAATCTATATGGACCTTCTTCTATGTCGCAGTATTCAGCTTATGCTTCTGGTGCTCTTGGTCTTGATGGTTCGGACACATCACTTGGTGGTGGAGCAGTATCAGACGAGGAGCTTGCACAACAACAAACTTTGCAAGAACAAATTATTCAACAAGAACAGTCAGGACAACAAGAATATGTTGCAGATCAAAGTAATTGGACTGGTACTATGAAAGCTGAATATGCTCGTTTGAAAAGAAGAGGATATGACGATCAATATATAGATATACACTTTGCACAATTGGGTTTAGTATAATGGGAGAAAAAGAAAAGAAAATCAGTAAGGTAATGCGTGAATTTAAAAAAAAGAAATTAAAGATTGGCAAAAGCAAGAAAAAAGTTAAAAATAGGCGCCAAGCCATAGCTATCGCGCTCAGCGAAGCAGGTGTAAATAAAAAGAGGAGGATCACATGATTCAAGACTTAAGAGACACAATCGTACAAAAATGGAATGACACGTCTGTCAAAGCCAAACTAATTGGTGCAGCTGTTATTATCGTCGTCGTTTTACTAAGCGTTCTATAATCCAATGTTTCAATTATTATTAAAACCATTACTAGGTGTAGCCGGCGACATGATCAAAGGTGTAGTTGCAACTAAAAAAGCAAAATCCGAAGCGAAACTAACCGAGATCAAAGCTGCTACTGCACTTAAAGAGCAGCAGATCGCCGGAAAAGTGTCGTGGGAAGCATCAGCAGTAGACCAAATGAAAGGGAGCTGGAAAGACGAGGTAAGTCTCGTTGTCCTACTTGCTCCAGCAGTTCTTGTGTTTATTCCAGGATGCCAGGAATATGTTAAAAGTGGTTTTATTGCCTTGCAAGAACTCCCGACGTACTACCAGCACCTGTTATACATCGCGATTTCTGCATCATTCGGAATCAAGGGCGCAGGCCAAGCCGTTAAAATGTTCAAAAAGAAATAATTGACTTAATTTTACATTCGGGGGAAGTATGGGGGAAGATAAACCCAATAACGCACTTGATGAGTTTTGGGACCAATTAGGAGACAAGGCAAAAAAGTATGTCAGAAGTTACAGACACAATAAGCGTAATTCACCGCCTGCAAAGAATGATGCAGGATCAAATGGAAAGTTTAATTCAAACTCTAGCTCAAGGCGGGGTTGACAACATGGAAAACTATAAATATATAGTAGGTAAGATTCATGCAATAGATATGATACAACAGGACCTCTCTAACCTGCTTGAACCAAAGGAGCCAAATAACGATGATGACAACGTCACACGCATTAGAAAATAAATATGAAGCCGAAGATAAAGAGGCTACAGAAGAACCTTCCAAAACAAATTTAGAAAAGCTCCCACAACCTACAGGTTGGAGATTATTAGTTATGCCCTTTCAAGTTAAAGAGAAGAGTGAGGGTGGAATTATTATTGCACAAGAAGCATTAGATAGAGCCCGAGCCGCGGTCCAAGTTGGATACGTCTTGAAGCTCGGACCGTTATGTTATGGAGATAAAGAGAGATACCCAACAGGTCCATGGTGCAAGGAAAAAGATTGGGTGATCTTTGCAAGGTATGCAGGATCGCGAATGGAGATTGAAGGTGGCGAGATACGAATGTTAAACGATGATGAAATCTTAGGTACGATAGAAGATCCTAAAGATTTGATTCACGCAATGTAAATCATAGGAGGATTACACTATGCTAGATGAAAAAATCGACGTTGGTGAAGCAGACGAACAAGAACAAGAAATTGATCTTGAAAAACCTGTAGAAGAACCAAAAGAAGAAGAAGAAGATAAAATAGAAGTAGAAGAAGCTCCCGCTGAAAAAGTGGAAGAAGCAAAACCTGTTGAAGAAAAACCAAAGGACGAACTTGGTGAATATTCAGAAGGTGTGCAAAAAAGAATAGCTAAACTCACACGTAAAATGCGTGAAGCTGAAAGGCAAAAAGAAGAAGCAATATCTTTTGCGCACAATCAAAAAGAAACAGCTGATAGATTGAAAAGACGTTATAGTTCTTTAGATTCAGATTACACTAAAGAATTTGAAAAAAGAGTTACAACAAATATTGATGCTGTAAAAACAAAATTAGCACACGCTATAAATTCGGGTGATATTGAGAAACAAGTAGCTGCTCAGACAGAACTTTCTCAACTAACCATGGATGCTACACGTCTTGCTAGGATGAAAGAGATAGAAGAAGCTCCGAAAACTGAAGCTTCTAGAGTACCTCCTCCTACAAAACCACAACAACCAAAGAGACCACCTGATCCTAGGGCTGATGCTTGGGCTAAGAAGAATCCTTGGTTTGGTACTGATAATGCAATGACTTACACTGCATTTGATATCCATAAAAAACTTGTGGAAGAGGAAGGTTTTGATGGAGCATCTGATGAATATTATGCAGAAGTTGATAAAAGAATAAGACTTGATTTCCCGCATAAATTTGATAAAGTGGAGACAACTGCATCTGAACAACCTGTTCAAAGTGTAGCAAGTGCCAACCGTCCGGCCGCAAAAGGACGCAGAAGAACCGTGAAACTCACACCTTCACAGGTCGCAATTTCTAAAAGACTAGGTGTGCCACTTGAAGAGTATGCAAAACAATTAACCGCGATGGAGGACACAGCATGACAAAAGATAAATCTAAAAAAACTTCCCGCGTGAGCGAAACTAGGGTTAAAGACGAAAAACCTAAAGTTTGGGCTCCCCCATCATCACTAGATGCGCCACCTGCGCCAGATGGGTATAGACATAGATGGTTACGTGCCGAAAGTATGGGCTTTGATGATACAAAGAACATAACCGGCAAATTAAGAACTGGATGGGAGTTAGTGAGAGCTGACGAATATCCGGGTGAAGATTATCCATCAGTGACTACCGGGAAATTCGCAGGGGTAATCGGAGTTGGTGGCCTTGTGCTGGCAAGGATAACCGAAGAGCTCGCAAAGTCGCGTGAAGCGTACTATAGACAGAAAACGCTAGATCGCAATGAGGCTTTAGAAAACGATGTCTTAAAGGAACAGCACCCAAGTATGCCGATCAATCAAGATCGACAGACTCGTGTAACTTTTGGTGGCTCAAATAAGGCTTAGTCTTATCTAACCATCGATTTAAACAATAACCTTTAAGGAGGATAACAATATGGCAAATTTAGATGCCGCATTTGGTATGAACCCTATTGGAAAAATCGGCGGAGGAACAGCTTCCGCAGCAAACAGCTATATAACTTTATCAAGTTATGGTGTAGCTCTTTTTCAAGGCGATGCCGTAAGGATCGCTGAGGGAGGAGGAGATGTTGTACTATTTGCAGCCGCAGATGGTGGAACAGATGCTACAAACTGTATAGGTGTTTTCTGGGGCGTTAACTACGACGATGCTACAACAGGTAAACCAATTTTCTCAAACCAAAAAGCCGTTAGTCTAGCTACAACATGCTTCGTGTATGACGACCCTTACCAGGTGTTCGAAATACAAGACGCAGGTTCTGGAGCTCAAACTGACATCAGTATGACTTCAGATATTACAGCAGGTACCGGCTCAACAACTACAGGTGTTTCAGGGAACGAGGCCGCAGGCTTCGCAACTTCTGCAGCAGGTAACGACAATTTACGTTGCGTAGGCTTTTCAAAAAAAGTCGGTCGTAATGCATTTGGCGCAAATACCGTTGCTGAAGTTTTGATCAATGAACACAAGTATAAAGAATAATAGCAGGAGGACATAAAAAATGGCTATATCAAGACAACAACTAGCAAAAGAGCTAGAGCCAGGTCTGAATGCATTATTTGGACTTGAGTACAAACAATACGAAAATCAAAATCAAGAGATTTTCGAAACAGAATCTAGTGACAGAGCGTTTGAAGAAGACGTAATGTTAACTGGTTTCGACAAAGCAGCCGTTAAGTCAGAAGGCGCTGGTGTTACTTATGATACCGCACAAGAAACTTATACTGCAAGATACCAACATGAGACAGTCGCTCTCGCATTCTCACTAACTGAGGAAAATGTTGAAGATAACTTGTATGATAAGATTTCTACGCGTTATACTAAAGCACTTGCACGTTCTATGGCTCAAACGAAGCAAACCAAAGGGGCGAATGTATTAAATAATGCATTTGCTGCTGGTACAGTAGGTGGTGATAACGAATCTTTAATCGGAAACGCTCACCCTACTCTTGCAGGGAACCTTAGCAACAGACCGACTACTCTGTCTGACTTGTCTGAGACTTCTCTCGAGCAAGCAATGATTGACATTGGCAATTTCAAAGACGAAAGAGGTCTTAAAATTGCTGCTAGAGGAATGAAACTAATCATTCCTGCTGACGGTCAATTCACTGCAGAGAGGATTACAAAATCCGCTCAACGTGTTGGAACAGCTGATAATGATATCAACGCTCTTAAATCTATGGGGATGATTCCTCAAGGTTTTGTAGTTAATAACTACATTAATGATGGCGATCAATGGTTCATTAAAACTGATGTTCCTAACGGAATGAAACACTTTACAAGAGCAGCTTTAAAAACTGCTATGGAAGGTGATTTCGAAACAGGCAACATGAGATACAAAGCCAGAGAAAGATACAGCTTCGGCTGGTCTGACTGGAGAGGTATCTATGGCTCTGATGGTAGTGCTTAATAACTGTTAGATTATACCTAAATTAAGGAGGGGCGCTTCGGCGCCCCTTTTTATTTGCATTTACTAATTTAAGAGAGTATATTCAAAATACTGCACATCAAAAATAAGTTAGTATAGACTCGTGCAGTAGACAAACTCTTAGGACTATACTAGCGCAAATAGGAGAAAAATTATGGCTAATACAACATTTAGCGGTCCGGTAAGATCGGAAAACGGCTTTGTAGACATTGTAAAAAATGCATCTGGTAAAGTTATTACTAATATGAAGTTAGAAGTATATGAAGCAACAGTCTCTGTTGTTAGTGGTGCTACAACTGGAAAAGAGGCGGCAATTGCGATGCCTACTAATTTTGTACCAATGGCATGCACAGTAGTAGTTACAGAAGCTTCATCAAACGCAGTTAATCTTGACGATGTAGGATCAGATGCTGATCCAGACGGTTACTTAGATGGAATCGGAAGTACATGCGCAGTCAATTCTACAGGGTTCAAAGGATTCTGGATTTTGAATGGTGCTTTAGGGTTTATTGATCTTGGTGCAGGAGTTGCTGCAACAAGTGCTACACCAGATGAAGTTGAAGTAGTTTTAAGTGGTGATCCAGGAGCTGGCGCAGACGGCGGCTCTACTACATTAAAACTAAAATTCTTCGGAATATCTAGTACTTCAGATACTGAATAATTAATTAAAAGTGGGGCTTCGGCCCCACTAATTTAGGAGGAAAATATTATGGGTGGAAGCACTTTTACAAGTGACCAAAGAACAGCACACACTGCAACTACAGCAACCTTGCATACTGGCTCTTGCCGAGTAACTTCTATACAGGGAAAAGGTAATAGTGCCAGCGGATCACTTATTTTGTATGATGCAACATCAGCAACCGGTACTTCACATACTTTCTTATTTGGAGAAGAAGGACTTTCAGTCTTCGTTCCAGGTAGTGGTATTAGATTTAAAACGGGTTGTCACGCAGTGCTCTCTGGAACAACAGGTGTAACTATTACATTTAACTAGGAGGTAGTTTATGGGTACGTCCGGAACAACTACATTCGAGAGTACATTTGAAATAGACGACGTTATTCAAGAATCTTACGATCGTATAGGTATTAAAACTGTAGATGGCTATGAGCTTAAGTCGGCTAGACGTTCTTTAAATATTATGTTTCAAGAATGGGCCAATAGGGGTTTACACTATTGGGAAATTGGAAAAACTAATCTTGATTTAATAGAAGGCCAAGCTGAGTATGTTTTTTATAGAGGTACAGGAGATGGTACAAGTACAACTACTGCTCCAGTTAATGGTATCTATGGTATAGATGATGTTTTAGAAGCTACCTATAGAAGAGACTATAATACAGTTAACCAATCAGATTCTGCATTAACAAAAATTAATAGATCAACTTATTCTGGTCTTTCTAATAAACTAACTAAATCTCAACCTTCACAATATTATGTTCAACGTTTTATCGATAGAACGGTTATATCACTTTACCCAACGCCTGATGCTACTGCAGCAAGTAATTATATAGGTCTTTATTATGTTAAAAGAATACAGGACGTAGGAAACTATAGTAATGTTGGTGATGTGCCTTACCGTTTTGTTCCTGCTATGACTAGTGGTTTAGCTTTTTATTTATCACAGAAAAAGAAACCAGAAATGGTTCAACAAATGAAAATGTTATATGAAGATGAATTAAATAGAGCTCTTATTGAAGATGGATCTTCAACTAGTACTTATATAACTCCACAGGCATATTATCCAAATGTCTGATTTTGCTACAGGTATATATGCAATAGCTATTTCAGATAGGAGTGGTCTGCAATTTCCATACAGAGAAATGGTTAGAGAATGGAATGGTGCGTGGGTTCATTATACTGAATATGAACCAAAATCACCTCTGTTAGAACCAAGAGTTATTAGAGGCGACGCACAAGGATTACAACACGCAAGACCAGGAAGAGTAGAACCAGGTGTAGCACATATGTTAGATTTTAATGCACTCAGTGCAGGTGTAACAGATTCAATAGTTGTGAATGTTTTTGATCCAGGACATGGATATAGTACAGGAGATAGACGTAGATTTAGAGATTGTTCATCTCACTTTCCAGAATATCCACAAGTTTCCCACATACAAGATCATGATATAAATTATGCATCGGGACATATTTTAACTAAAATTGATGATGATAATTTTTCATTTAGTCCTAATGATATTATTGAAGAATGGTTAGAAGATAATTGTAATCCTGGAACTACAACTGTTTATGTTGATATGGATGGAACAATAGCAGAATGGTATCAAGCTGTAGCAACTTTTCTAGGATATAGTCCAGACTGGTACGATATGACACCTGCACAAGAAATAGCTGCAATAGCCGCTGATCCAAGTTATTTTTCAAACTTAGGAGTAAGAGCTGAAGCAAATGCACTAATTGATTTAGTTATGTCAAAGAATACTACTTGGAATGTGTTAACAACAACTACAGGTTCTGTTTCAGGTAATGCTCAAAAACTTGCTTGGATTACTACTCATTTTGGTACACCTGGATCTAGTGTTGGTCGTGCACCTGCATCGGGAGCAACTCCTGGTGACATAGACTATGCACCTCAGTATAATAAAGGTGGATATGGTGGAGCAAATAAAATGTTAATTGATGATAGAACTACTTATATTAACCAATTTGAAGCTGCTGGAGGCAAAGGGTTTAAATATTTTGAAAGTGGTGGTATAAGGAAATTTGGAGGAGAGAATATGTCCGTTGGACCTCTTACAATATTACCATGACCACATACACAGAATTAGTAACACAGGTTAGAGATTATACAGAAACAGATAGTGCTGTTCTTACAGACACTATTGTTAATGATTTTATAGAGCATTCTGAAAAAAGAATTTTTAGAGATGTAGAGTTAGATTGTTATAAAGGTTATGAATCCGGAAATACAGCCATTGACGAGCGTTTTGTAAAACTTCCTGGATTTGATGATTCTACTGCATTATTAGAAAGAACTACTCCTACTTCTTTTGATATGGCTAATATTAGGTATGTCTATATTTATGTAGATGCAGGCGCTAAAACGAGACACGCTCTAGAATTAGTGGATGCAGATTTTATGAGTGAATATTATGATACACCAGACACAGGCTCTGCGGCTATTCCTAAATACTATTCAATATGGAATATGGGAAGAATAGCTATTGCGCCTACTCCTAATGCAGTGTATAAATTTGAAGTAGGTATTACAAAACAGGAACTCGGATTATCGAGCAGTAATGCTGAAACATGGGTGAGTGTAAATGCTCCTCGTGTGTTATTATCTGCCTGCTTATGTGAAGCATTTAAGTTCTTGAAAGCTCCACAAGACCAACAAGTATATGAAGCTGCTTATCAAGAAGCTTTATCCGCACTTGCACAAGAACAATTAGGTAAAAAACGAAGAGATGAATACAGGGATGGTGCTTTAAGAGTGACTCTCCCTAGTAATCAACCTTAATTAGGAGAACAATATGGCGATAGCACAAGCAGTATGTAATGTTTTTAAAAGAGAACTATTAAAAGGAACTCACGACTTAGATGGTGGGGCTACTTACAAAATTGCTTTATATACTTCAAGCGCAACTCTAGGAGCAGCAACAGCAAATTATGCAGCTACTTCAAATGAAGTAGGAAGTGGTGGTGGTTACACAACAGGTGGAAATACTTTAACGAGTCCAACTGTAACTATGAGCACAACAACTTCTTATGTAGATTTTGCTGATACTGCATGGACCAGTGCATCATTCACTGCGAATGGAGCATTCATTTATCAATCTACTGGGGATGTTTCTAGTGGGGATAATGCGTTTTTAGTATTAGCATTTGGTGGTGACTTTACAGCAACAAGTGGAACATTTACTATTCAATTCCCAACAGCGGGTGGTGGATCAGAGTTATTAAGATTAACATAAGGAGCTAAATGAATGGCCCTTGTTTTAAATGATCGTGTCAAAGAGACATCCACAACTACTGGAACAGGCACACTTGATTTAGCGGGAGCTGCAACAGGTTTTCAAACTTTTGTTGCAGGTATTGGTACTACTAACACAACTTATTATTGTATACAATTAGAGGGTGGATCTGAGTGGGAAGTTGGTATTGGTACTGTAACCGATGCTTCTACAGATACTCTTTCAAGAGATACAGTTCTAACAAATTCAGCTGGAGATACTTCAAAGATAAGTTTTAGTGCAGGCACTAAGAATGTGTTCTGTACACAACCTGCTTCAAAAGCGGTATTTAAAGATGGTAGTAATGTTGATCTTGCTGATGATATCAAATTAAGATTTGGAACAGGAAACGATTTAGAAATTTATCATGATGCTTCGAATAGTTATGTAAAAGATGCAGGTGCTGGAAATTTAAAAATTCAAGGTAGCACTGCAGTACATATTCAAGATACATCAGGTAATTATATGTTTGCAGGAGATTCTGGTGATGCAGCAAATTTATATTTTAATAACAGTAACAAACTTCAGACCACTAATACTGGTGCAGCTGTAACAGGAACATTATCAGCTACAACTTTAACAGGAGATATAACAGGAAACGCTTTATCTGCTGGTCAGGTTGGTACAGCATTAACAGCTTTTTCAACAGGAACTGATGCAGTAGCTGCTGATTTAGTTCCTTACTATGATGTGGATGGTGGCTCTTGGGAAAAATCAACCATAACTAATTTAGCTTTACAAGGACCTACGGGTCCAACTGGACCAGGAGGAAGTACAGGACCAACAGGACCAGCAGGTGCCAATCCTCAATTAGCAATGACATGGAACAGTTCTACTTCTGATGCAGATCCAGGAGCAGGAAAAATTGCTTTTAATCATGCAACTCTTGCTAGTGTAACTATTTTATATGTTGATGATGCTGACGATGCAGCTGCAGATATTTCAGCCTATGTTCAAAGTTGGGACGATTCTTCTCATTCAGCGAATAGAGGTTTTGTTACAGTTACAAAAGAAGGAACAGCTTCTACTTATGCTTTATATAAAGTTAGTGGTGCTGTTACAGATGCATCTGGATATACAAAAGTTCCAGTAACTCATGTTGTGAGTAGTGGCTCTTTTTCAGATACGGATGGTGTTAGTGTTGTTTTTGCAAGAACCGGGGATGATGGCTCAGATGGATCAACAGGACCAACAGGACCAACAGGACCAACAGGACCGGGTGGCCCTCCAGGACCAACAGGACCAGGCGGTGGAACAGGACCAACAGGACCTCCAGGACCAACAGGACCTTCTGGCCCTCCAGGACCAACAGGACCAAGTGGTGGAACAGGACCAACAGGACCTCCAGGACCTACTGGCCCTACCGGACCTGCTGGTGGTTTTACAACAGGATCAAACGCACAAGTAAATAGTTTAGGTGTAAATACAGCAGCATCAGGAACCGCTGGTGAAATTCGCGCGACCAATAATATTACTGCGTATTATTCCGACTCACGTCTAAAAGATTTTGAAGGCCCGATTGAATCTGCACTAGATAAAGTAAAAGCAATAACTGGTTATTATTTTAAAGAAAATCAATTAGCAAAAGACTTTGGTTTTGATAATGATAGACGACAAGTCGGTGTAAGTGCTCAACAGGTGGAGACAGTTCTTCCTGAAGTAATTACCGAAGCACCTTTTAATCCTGACTATAAAAGTGTCTGGTATGAGAAGCTTGTACCTTTAATTATTGAAGCTATAAAAGAGCTCGACAATAAAAAATGTAACTGCAAAAAGGATAAATAATGTCGTTCGGTATTATTTCTTTTGCCGGTGATACTTTCGGTGGCTTAGGGGTAACATCTGTTAGTGTTTCAATAAATGTATCTGGTCAAAGTTTAGCAGCATCTGTTTCAAATGATTATCAAGTTCAAGGAACTCACCACGTATCAGGTAATACAATAACTTCTGCTCAAGGCAATGAGGCTATTGTTCTTTCACAAATTCCAACTAGTAATGCAATAACTTCTGCAATAAATAGTGTAACCGTTACGGCTACAGCTAATGTAACTGTAACTGGCAATTCAGCTACCGCGACCCTTGGATCACCTGATCCACAGGTTATAGCTGCTGTCGCAAATAATCTATTAAACACTACAGTTAATTCTGTAACTGTTACCGCCGATGCAGGAATTACAGCTAGTACCAATGCAATAACATCGGCTATTAATAGTGTTCTTCCAAAATTAGAAACAGTAGTAACTGGAAATTCAATAACAGCTACTCAAAATAGTGTCAGTTTAGATATCTCTTTTACAAAAGAGGTAACCGGGCAAAGTATAACCGCGGCCCAAGGATCGGTGACCGCTACTCTTATAGCATACCCAACCGGAACCAGTGTTGCTACAGCGGTAAATAGTGTCACTATAGCCATAAGTCCAACTATAGAAATTACTGGTTCAATTATAGAAGCTGCTGTGAACTCACTTTCTGTCTTTACTTGGTCTGCCGTAGATGATACAACTACAGGTGGTGATACGTGGACCGATGTTGATGATTCAACTACAGGTGGAGATACGTGGACACCAGTAGACGATTCAACAACCGGCGGAGACGACTGGCAGGAGGTAGCATAAATGGCATCAACAGCATCAGATAGATTAAAAATAGAATTAATGGGCGTTGGAGACCAAGCTAACACTTGGGGTACAACAACAAATAACACTCTTTCAAGAACACTCGAACAAGCCATTACTGGTGTATATACAAAAGATTTAAATGGTGCAGCTAATCCATATCCCTTAACATGGGGTGATTATGGAGTTGTTGCGTCTAGTAAAGAACAAGGGCAAGCAGCTATTAGATTTCATAATTTTACAACTGCTTATGTAGTTCAAGTACCAGCAGCTAATGCTGGTGTAAGTACTGCAGTTAGTCCAGAGAGAATTTATTTTATAATTAATGATGGAACAGCTGCTGGAACCATTCAGTTTAGATGTGGTACAACAGGACTTTATTCACCAGTTATACCACCAGGCGGTAGAGCGTATATAGCAACAGATGGCACGAATTGGTATGATCTTACTAGTAGTTCTGGTGCAACTTCACCGTGGAGAACAATTGCTACTTCAACTGGTAATGTTTATGTCGGAGAACAAATATGGGTGAACACAGCTTCAAATACAGTTAATTTAACTTTACCAACAACTCCAACTGCTGGATCTGAAATTAGGTTTATGGATTTAAAAGATAATTTTGATACTAATGCATTAACACTTACTCCCGGCGGTTCTGATAAAGTTTTTGGAGCAGCTGCACCAGGAACAGTTTCAACTGAGGGCGCAGCATTTTCTTTAGTTTATACTGGAGCAGCAGACGGTTGGAAATTAACGGAGAAATAGTATGGCAACATATGAAGCTACTCGTTATTCAATTACTGGGGCGAATATTCTCGGTGACACTATTCCGGCACCTTCTATTGTAGATGGTACAGTTTCTAATGCAAATTTTGAACGTATAAATACTGTTAGTTCAAACGTACAAACTCAATTAAACGCTAAAGTTGCTACAACTGGTGCAACCATAACTGGAGATTTTGATTTTGAAGATGATGCTAAAGCAAGATTCGGAGATGGTAATGATTTAGAAATTTATCACGATGGATCTAACTCTTATATTAAAAATAGTACTGGTTATATAAAGTTTTTAGAAGACAATTATGCCTTTAATAATAATGCAGATAGTGCAACTTTCTTAAGTATTAGTTCGTCAGGATTGACTGGTGTTGGTACAGGATTGACTGCTTTAAATGCAACCAATTTAGGATCTGGCACAGTTCCAGACGCTCGCTTCCCGGCTACTTTACCGGCTGCGAGTGGAGCTAATCTAACAAGTTTACCAGCAGCAAATTTATCAGGAACAGCAGCCGCTATTAATGGTTCGAGTATAACAAGTTTAAATGGTTCTAATATAGCAAGTGGAACTGTAGCTGATGCAAGAATTTCAGCTTTAACTGCGAGTAAACTAACAGGCGCCTTACCTGCAATCGATGGTTCTGCTTTAACAGGTGTAGATATTGCTCCTACTTCTACTACAGCAATTGGTGCTCTTAGCGAAATAGCTATTTATGGTAGTGCTAGTAGTGTTGATACAAGAACGATAGCTGTTGGTTCAGAAATAACTCCGAGCACTTGGTCGGGGACAGGTTCTTATTTATCAAGTACACTTGAAAATACTACCTGTTCAAATGCAAACTATCAAAGCCCTGCAGCTAGAGGTTTTTGCTCAGCCAGTACTCAAAATATTACAGGGAAAGTAAGAAGTACTTTAACTGGAACCTGGAGAATAATTATTCCACCATACTATAATTCTGGTACTACTGGTGGGGGTAGTGGCCATTCCTGGGCTTCATCTTTTGGTGGATTAGCACAAAGGGTATCATAATGGCAACTTATGAAGCAACAAAATACGCATTTAGTGGAGCAAGTATAACAGCTATTGGAGCTACAGCTGTTGCTGATGGCTCCGTTACAGATGCAGAATACCAATATATAAATAGTTTATCCGCAAACGCACAAACTCAAATCACTGCACGTGTACAAAAAGCTGGTTCAACAATGACAGGGAGTCTTATTTTTCCTGATAGCACTGGACCAGCTCCTGCTTTTATAGCTATGGGCGCAGGTACTGATATTAAAGTTTCATCCGATGGTAGCACTGGATTAGTTATTGGTAATGCTTTGGAAATGCAGACTACAACAGCAGAAAAATATTTAACGGCGACTGCCGATGGCGCTGTAGATGTATATCATAATAATGTAAAGAAACTTGAAACAAGCGCTACTGGAGTTACAGTTACTGGAACTGCAGCAACTACTGCTGTTACTGGTGATGGCTCAGGTTTAACTGCTTTAAATGCAACCAATTTAGGATCTGGTACAGTTCCAGATGCACGTTTCCCGGCGACACTTCCCGCTATAAGTGGAGCTAATTTAACTAGTTTACCTGTTCCTAGCTTATCTCTTAATATACAAGTATTAACTTCTGGTAATTATACTCCAACAACTGGACTTACATGGGCTACTGTGACGTGCTGTTCTGGAGGTGAATCAGGTGAAGCTGTTGCTAATTATGGAGGTCTTAATCCATATGGCACTCGTATTGGTGGCGGTGGTGGTTATGCTGGAAATTTTGTTTCTTATACTTATACAGCTGCTGAAATGGGAACGGGTACTTCAACTGTTACATATGGAGCTGGTGGGGCAACCTCTACTGCTTCTGCTGCTCCAACAGGGGGTGGTACACAGACTACTACACTACGAAATCCGGGTGGTAATACTTTATTTGATCCCCAAGGTACTGGCACAACTTTAATTTCTTTGGGGGTTCAGTCAAGTACCTGGAAAGATTCAGATTTCACTACTGCGGGTCAACTTCCTATAGCTGGCAAAGTAGGAAAACTTGGATATAATACAGCTCCAGCTGGTAGTTCAACGAGCACATGGAATCAAGCTCAAGACTCGGCAATAGGAGCAAGACCTTTTCAGTGTAACAGATTAAGTGGAGCTGTTGGAGCCCTCGCCTCAATAGGTTCAGGTAGTACAACTACATCTGCTAATGGTGGTGCAGCGTCTATGCCTGGTGCTGGTGGCGGTGGTGGTGTTGCCAGAGCTTTACCATATTTTTCTGCAAGTGGACAAGGTGGCGCTGGTGGTGCTGGATTTGTAATTGTTTATGAATATTTATTAACTTAATGGAGAACTAATGCCCTTAGTTAAAGCACAATTTCAACCAGGTATTGATAAACAGACCACAACTTATGGCGCTGAAGGTAAATGGATTGATTCTAAAAACGTTCGTTTTAGAACAGGACTTCCCGAAAAAATAGGCGGTTGGGAAAAAATTGTTGTAGGTAAAACAATTATTGGTGTTGTACGTGGATCTCATGCTTGGGTATCAAACTCTGGTGTCAGACACTTAGCATTAGGTACTGATAGAAAACTTTATGTTTATATTGAAGGAACTTTTTTTGATATTACTCCAATTCGTTTAGAAGCCGCACTCACTAATCCCTTTACAACTAATGGTACAACAACGGTAACAGTTGCTCATACTTCACATGGAGCAGCGGTTGGAGATTTTGTAACATACGATTCTTTTTCTACTCTTGATGCATTAGATATGAATCAAGAATTTGAAATTATAACTGTGCCTGATGCCAATAGTTATACAATAACACATACAACCACGGCCACTGGTTCTACAGCCGGGGGTGGTGGAACAGGTAATGCTAAATATCAAGTTAGTGTTGGTCCAGCTATTTCAATATATGGTTTTGGATGGGGTACTGATACATGGAGCTCCGGCGGATGGGGAGATCCAAGTACAAGTTCTTCTGTTACATTGGAAGCTGCTTATTGGAGCTTCGATACTTTTGGTGAAGACTTATTAGCAACAAGAGTTAATGGAGCTTTATATCGTTGGGATACCTCTGTTGGTACAGCTACCCGTGCTGTAAAAATATCTCAAGCACCAACCACTAATAGATCTGTTTTAGTTTCTTCACCTGATAGACATATTTTTTTATTTGGAACAGAAACAACTAATGGAACATCTAGTACACAAGATGATTTATTTTTAAGATTTTCTTCACAAGAGGATTATACATCTTGGACTCCAGCATCTACAAATACTGCTGGTACTTTTAGAATACAAGATGGTTCTAAAATAGTTGTAGCAAAACGTTCTCGTGGTTCTATTCTTGTATGGACAGATACGGCACTACATTCATTAAATAATATTGGGCCGCCTTTTATATTTGGATTAAATCAAGTAGGCGCGAACTGTGGAGCGGTGTCCGCGAATTGTGTAGTTGATGTTAATGGAACTGCCTTTTGGATGAGTCAAACTGCATTCTATCAATTCGACGGTGCTATTCAAAAATTAGACTGTAGCGTACAAGATTTTGTGTTCGATGATATTAATTCAACAGCTCTTGGACAAGTAGCAGTTGCAGTTAATGTTGATTTTAATGAGGTGACTTGGTATTACCCAAGTGATGGTGAAGATTATTTAGATAGAAGTGTTACATATAATTATTTAGAAAATGTTTGGTACACTAATACAGGTTTTGTGCGAACCTCGTGGGTAGATAGAGGGGTTTATCCAAAACCGTATGCTACTGAATATAATACATCAGCCACAGGAAATGCTCCTGTTGTACTAGGTGTAACAGCTGGAGCAACAACTGTATTTTCACATGAGACAGGTTTTAATGATAATAGCGCAGCCATGGATACTTATATTACTTCTGGAGATTTCGATATACAGGAAGGTGATGATGTTTTTTTATGTTCAAGAGTTATTCCAGATTTTAAAAATCAAGTAGGGAACACTGATCTAACTATTAAATTTGCTAATTATCCTGCAAGTACAAACATACGTACGTTTACTTCAACTACTACCCCCTCAACGAAATTCTTTTCAACCAGAGGTAGGGGACGACAAGCTAATTTAAAAATAGCCAATAACCAAACAGATTCTAATTGGCGCTTTGGTACAATTCGTATTGATATAAAACCGGATGGAACACGCTAATGGCTAGAATTAATGTTACGAGATTACCTTTACCCGCTGAAGAGTTTAGTAGAACACAACAGGATATTCTAATTAGAGAATTAGAAAATCTCATTAATCAATTAAACTTTACCTATCAACAAGATGTAAAAGATGAAATAACTGCAAGGGCTTGGTTTTTAGCATGAGTGATATATATAAAAATAGAAGTGTAGATTTAACCACAACTGACAATACGGTAGTTTATACTGTTCCTACAGCTAATGTTGCTATAGTGCCGGCACAAAAACCTGTTCAAGGAATTATTAAATCAATACATGTGTGTAATGATACCGGTGGTGCTATAACTTTAACAGTTACAAATGAAGATTCTAGTGTGGGTTCTGCTATTAAAATAACTAGTGTTAAATCTATAGCGGCAAATGCAGATGTGGAATTATTATCTGCACCAATGGTTGTAGAAGACGGAGACGTTATAAAAGCACAAGCTGGTGGGGCTAATGCGTTACATATAATATTATCAGTATTGGAAATATCGTGAGAAAAGTACAAGAATCTAAGATTTTGGGTTATCAAACTGTGGCGGGGAAAAAAGTTCCAGTAGTACAACCCGAAGTTTATCAGAGAATCTATTGTAAAAACTGTGATAATGAGGTAGATTCGGAAGAACAGGCGGTAGGCTCCTGCTCCGATTGTGGCCAAGACTGGTCCGTTCATAAAGCCAAAGATATACAAGTAAAAGTAGTACAGATCCCCATCGGATCGGGAACAGGTTAATATGGCAGGTTTAGATGATTTATATAGTTGGTTAGACGATATCGTTCCAAATGAGCTACAACAAATAGCTCCTTATATAGCTCCCCTAATAGCACCACAAATGGGTATAACGGGTGCATTACTAACGAGTCAGTTAGGTGCACTTGATAGTGGAAAATTTGATCCTTACGCAGCAGCCAGTGCTTTAATTGGAGCTAATACACAAAAAGCAAAAACAATAAGACAACGAGGAAGAATTAATCCTAAAAAAGGAACATGGGGTCAAAGAATGTCTCACTGGGCTGTCGGTGATAAAGGCGAAGGCAAAAACGCTTGGGGCCAAGGTTGGGCGAAACCTCTTTTACCAGATGTTGTACGGCGAGGTATTGATCCTAGATACTCTATGATGAACTGGACTTCAGGTAATCCTAATCTTGAGTATGGCCAACGGGACTGGAATCTTGACAGTTACGTAGAAGCACCTGGTTTAACAAATGCTGAGATAGTGGAAGCTACACGCGCAAATGATCCACTGAAAACAACACAACTATATAAAAAATCTAGAGATTATTTAGCGGGTGATTATATGAAAGGTAGTTATACTGGAGAAACACTCATGGACGCTGACGTAGCAAACGTTGGAGAACAACATAACATAACGTGGGATAAAGCAAAATTAGCAAAAGCTAGAGGAAAAGGAGGAACAGGTAGGTGGCAACAGAAAACATATCAAGGAAGAACATACGCTAAAAATCCTGCTAATAATTTTTGGTATGACGTTGGAGAAGGAGTACAACCCGGCTTGACAAGTGAAGGTAGAATATTCCTATCTGAAAAAGCAGATATGGGAACTATAGATCCAGAATTGTGGGAACACTATAAAGACCTAGAGATAGCAAAACCAGGATCTGGAGATGCTTGGCTAGAAGAGTATGGTAAAGTAGGTGGAGAAGCAACTTGGATAAATGATCTTAATCAAGGTGTAACAGATATGGCTTCTGAGGTTTATGGTTTTTGGTCTTATGATCCGGTTACAGGTAAAAGACTAGAGGGATCATTTGATGCAGGGAAAGCTTTACAAACTATAACTGTTGCTGGAACTCTTGCTGAACTTGAGAATATTAAAGATGAATTAGAAAAAAAGGAAATAGAAGATAAAGAGGAAGAAGCTAAAGTATATAGAGAATGGTTTAGAAGTTATGAAAGAACTACAGGTGTCCCATACGATAAATCACATCACGCAGAACCACATATGTTAGAAATGTATGATAGATATATGCCAGCAACTTCACACCATGCAGCAGGGGGAAGAGTTGGTCTTAATGTAGGTGGTATTACAAATATAACACCAGAAATGCCACAAGGTATGCAACTAGAAGGTAGAGAAGGAGCTTTTGTTCCTATGGGGATAGAAGAAAAAGCAGATGATGTACCTGCGATGTTGTCAAAAAATGAATTTGTGTTAACAGCTGATGCTATGAAAGGTCTTGATAAACTCATGGGTGGTCAAGGTGACCCTAGATCAGCAGCACAACATATGTATCAAATGATGGATCAATTGGAGGCTATAGCATAATGACACTAACAACTACACAAACGTTACCTCCAGCTTATGTCACCGGCATAGGAGAACAATTCTCTGATTACTTTATGGGTGGTCATTATGAAGGCCCTTCAGGTTCTCAAACCTTTGTTCCAGATCCAATAACAGGTTCACCTTTTTATGCTGATCCAAATCAAATGTATGGTGGATCTTATGATCCAACTACCGGAGGATTTACTGGGATAGGTAGTGGAACGGCTGCAACCCCTAGTGATTGGTTTATTTCTGGGATGGATCCAATGCAAACTACTGCTCAAGGAATTGCACAAGGACTCCCTGGATATGCTCAACCAACCAGTGGTCTTGGTGGTTACCAAAGTTATTTAGACTCTGCAGACGCAATGCAAACTGCCGCTTCAGGTTTAATGGGATCAGTTGATCCAGTTACTGGAGCTTACACTGCAGGACCGATGGCTGGTGGAACGGCGATAGGTAATGCAGCTGCTGCTGCTAATCTTGGAAGTTTAGCCGCGATCTCCGGTCAAGGAGCCGCTGATCCTTATTTACAAGCTGCTGCATCTGGATTAGGAACTGCTGGAGCAACAACCGCTGGAGCAGCAGGTTATCAAGGACCAAACGCTTATCAACAATTCATGTCGCCATATCAGCAACAAGTTATTGATGCAACAATGGCTGAATATGATACTCAAGCACAAGAAGCTCAGGCTGCACTTGGGGCAAGTGCCGGAAATGCATATGGTGGTGGAAGATTTGGAGTTGCACAAGGACAATTAGCCGCGGACCAAGGTACACAAAGAGCGCTACTACAAGCACAATTATTAAGTCAAGGATTCGGACAAGCACAAGCACAAGCTAATCAAGCTTTTGGACAACAATTAGGTTGGGGTACTCAACAAGCTCAACAAGCAGGACAACAGTTAGGTATTGGACAAACAGCCATGGGCCAAGCATCGGGGAACGTGGGTTTATATGGGTCATCTGCTGGTATGCAAGGAAATATAGGTGGACAGCAACAGGGCATGCTAGGAAGTCAATTAGCTCAACTTGCTGGACTACAAAACCAAGGGTTAGCTCACGGTCAGTTTGGAACAACAGGTTTAGGAAACTTATTAAATACTTACACAACTATGGGTCAACAAAATCAATTACAGAATCAAGCTATACAAGACCAAATGGCAGGTCTTATGTCAGGTATACAACTGGCGCCAACTCAGACTATGGGGAATCTTGGTCAGTTTATGGCAGCTGCTTATGGTACACCTTCATCTACTTCATACCAACAAACTCCTGATCCTAGTACACTACAAACTCTACTCGGTGGAGGTATAGGATTAGCAGGTATTATAGGAGCAATGCGTGGCTAGAGTATTAAGCAGACCAATGTTTAGAAGAGGCGGAAGTACCAACAGGAATCCCGACAGTGGTATTGTATCTGGATTTAAAAGGGGTGGTACTATACCAAAAAGAGGTTTAGTAGATTCTCCGGGAGGATATTCTGGAGAAGAATACGCAGAACTTGTTCAAAAATATATGCAGGCACCTGTTGAAGAAGAAGGTATGACAACTAGTGATTGGTTAAGAATAGCTGCTTCTGGAGCTAATATTATGGGAGCTCCAAGTACAGGACGTAGTGATGTATGGGGTGCATTGCAAGCAGCCGGTCCATCTCTTGGTGAACTTGGAACAGGTTTAGCAGATAGTAGAGATGCAAGAAGAGCCAGTTATTTAACTAGAAAAAATGCATATGACGCAGCTTTAGCAGGAGCCGCAGTGACTGGGCTTTCTGACGAAAAGAAATATGCACACGAAAAAGCACAATTAGGGTCACAACTAACAAGTGCTGAAGATATAGTAGGAGCTCAAATAGAAAGTGCTGGAGACATAGCAGCAGCTCAAATAGCAAGCTCTGAAAAAATGTCGCAATGGCAGATAGATCATAATGTAAGTCAAGCAGCTTTAGATAGAGCATTCGAGTATAGTCAGCTTAATACAACACTAACTTTCCAAAGAGCAGAACAACAGAGAGAGTTTGAGAACGCTGTGAAGCTTCTAATAAAAGACAAAGAGTTAAATCCATATGAATTTGAAAAACAATATATCATAGGTGAGGGAGCCAATTTAATAGAAATAATGTCAACAGCAGATAAAGATTCTGCTGAATATAAAAAAGCAAAACAAGAATTCTTATTGGGGCTACACGGTGAAACAGTAAGATCTAATACTGAAGAAAAAGCTAGCTTATTGACAAACCAAACATTCAATGATTTTGTTGCTGATCTTGCAGACGGCGTCATAACTAGTGGTGATCAAGAAGATCCAGATAGTGATTTTTATGGTTTAACTGATTTAGAGGTTGCTACAAAGATAATGAATGGTTTATTTAGTGAGGTTTTCATAGAATTTTATATACCCGAGGGTAATGCAAGGGGTGGTACACCAATACGTAGAAAATTTGCATTAGGTGGTACTGATTCGTTTGGCGAAAGCTACAGAGAAAAAGAAGCCGTTAATGTTCCTGAACCAGGAGATGAAAATATTGAGTTCTCTTTTCAAGAACTAAGAAAAAGACTTCCCCCAGAAGTTAGTGACGCAGTTATAAATCTTATACTGAATAGTGAAGAAGCGATGATTGATTTTGCTAAATTACAAACACAGGAAGATGTCTCTATTTTTAATCAAAAATACAATTCAGACTTACAGATTCCACAACAGGTAGCATAAAATGGGAAGTCCTTCAGATTCTTTATCAGAATGGGAACAGGATATTCTAGATAGAGCAGCAAGAGACAATCTGCTTGACTACCAGCGAGTTCGTGAGCAGGAGGCTAGAGATAGGGAGCGTAGAGAACTAGAAGAAGAATATTTAAAAAGACAGAAAGGTATATCTACTTTAATGGCCAACAATCCAGTAACCTGGAACCCTAGAACTTGGGGTTCTGGTATAAATGATTGGTTAGAAAGAGGGATAGGTAATTTTGCCAGGGGTAATATTTTCGACATGCCTTATTGGATTTCTGGAGATGATGGTTTCCTAGGAGATTATGCACAATTGGGATCACCACCACTTGGATCAGGTTTAATTTGGGAAGATGGCGTACCAGTAGGTATTAAAGAAGAGTTTAGTAAACCAGGGAGTGAATTTGATATGTATATGGATTCTTCGGACAATCCTTTAGTAAATCTTTCTGGACCAGATTTACCAGGAAATATAATGCCATCAGAAGATGGTCTTAACTTTTTAAAAACAAGGGCTACTCATGATCCATTACATAAAACTTATTATGATCCTATTACCGGTAAGACACATGATGATCAAACTGGAGAAGAACTACATTGGGATAGAGAAGTTTATAAGACTAATGTAAATCACATAAGAGAGTGGGATATGGCATATGGAGCAGGAGAAATAGCTGGAATTGCTGAAGGTGTTGTGGCGGCTCCAGCATTAGGCACAATGGGGGTAGGTGTTGCAAAATGGATTTTAAATAAAGTATCAAAAATAAAAGGTCCTATTGCTGCAGGATTAGTTTCATCCGGGCTGTACGCAAGTGAAGCTGAAGCAAATTCTGGAATTAAAACGGCGCTTAACAAACTAGGTATTAAAAGTATAGACGATTATATAGACCAAGCAAAAATAAAAGATGGCGACATACAGTTTATTAAAAAAAGTGAAATATCTTCAAGAAGAGAATTCGCAGAAACATTCAAAGAAGATTATAAAGCTTATCTTAAAGACACAGGTAAAAAAGATACTCCAGCTAATCAAAATATATTTGGCAAATATTCTGTTCAAAAGAATAATGCTATAGAAAAATGGACTAAAGCAGGGAGAGATGATGCTGACGAGCTTTGGTCAAAAGTAGTAAAAAAAGCAGGAGGAACAAATCGAAATCAAGTTATATCTCTCGTTGACGAATGGATAGAAGGTGGACTAAAAAATGATGCAGGAGAAGATGTAACTTTAGAATGGTGGTTAAACCCGACTCAAGTAGATGGCACACCTTATAAAAATTTAGATAAATATAGAAAAAAAATAAGAATAGGTGCTGAACAATGGAAAGAAAATAGAAGACTAACAAGAACAGATAATCAAATTTGGACTAAAGCTAGTGATCAAAAAACGTGGAGAAAAGCACAAGCAAATAGAATACTTCAATGGATGCAAGATGCAGATAAACAATTAGGTGATAAAGGTGAATTTTTTAAAACAGTAAAAGATAAAGACGGAGATTTTATTGGTATAGAAATTAAAGATCCTGAGGATCCTTCAGCAGGAATAACATATTATAAAGATGGTTACCTATTATCAAACCCTGAAAAAGCAAAAAAACTTGGTGCTACTTTTGATAGTAGTGGCAAAATAACTTATGGAAATAAACATTTACCTATAACACAGCACCCTCAGTATATAGATGTAAATAATTATTTAACAGCAATTAAGCAATTAAAACTAGGAACACCTAATGAAGCTATTGCTAAAGATATAGCCAAAGTTTTAGGTGATGATTTAGTAGTTCAAACAGGTTCTAGAACTGAATCTTTTTCATTAAATTTTTTAGGTGGTTATTTATATAGACTTGATGCTTTTAAAAATAATCAAGGTGGTTCACTTAAATCTTATGAAAGATTGGGAAGAGAAGAATTTATTGAATTTCATCATTCCGCAGGAAAAAAACATAAACCATACCAACCAGATTATTTACAAGCACAAACAAAAGCAGAAAATGCAGCTGCTTCTACTATACAAGAGAATTTCTATAAAATTTTAGACACTAAAGGTGCTGAGGAAGCGTTTAGTTATATGTCTAAGGAAACTAAGAAATGGCCTAATCTCTTAATGCATGTAAGAATAGGAGATGAACCATGGGTAAAGTATGGGCCTAAATTCACACCTGAAAAAGCTCTTAAAAGAATAGAAGATGAAGTTACTGATTTATATAATACACATATGAAAGGTGATGAAGATGCTATTCGTCAAATGGCAGAGGATCTTGGTATATTAAAAAATTACGAACCTCAAATATCTCCTGGATTAAAAAAAATGGCTAAAAAGGGAACAGAAAGATTTAGATACGGCGGTAGAGCTGGTCAAATGGGTGACGTACCTATAAACCGTAATGACCCAAAACGTGGCGCGGTTACTGGGCCAGGTAGGTATTCAGTAGATGATACAAAAACTATTTTTGGACACTATTTAGAAGCTAATGTTGAAAGCGCCATGGAGCGACGTAAGTTTGATGAACTACCAGAAGCAATGAAGGGTCCAATGTCGGTGTTCCTTGCTGATGAAGCACGATTAGCAAGAGTTAGGGAAGCAGAGCCAAAGGTTAGATATAAAACAGAAGATAAAACATTTAATCTACAGCTAAAAGATATAAAAAAACAAATAGCTGATGAATTAATTGATGATAAACCTGTTAAGTACAAATGGAGAAATATACCTGAGGCTATTCAGCGAAACCCTATTTACAGATCATTCCAAAGACAGATGCAAATGCCTTTTATGCTCATGGGAGCTATAGGTAATGACATTAAAAATTCATTTACAGGTACAGATAAAGAATTTAATGAAAACTTCCCAGTTTTATCAGCACTGGTTGCTCCACAAATAGAGAAAGCATGGATGCCTACACCTAGCACAGATAATGAAGCCGCATACATTGATGGTTTTGCGGAAATAAACAGGGCTCTCGACACAGGGATCACGAATCTTGGTTTCAACACAATGGATTTAGTACTGGGTGGCATTGATTTAGCCTCTTTTGGAAAAACAGATTTATCAGGAAGATTGAGAGATCTATATGATGAAAAATCTGTTAACGAACCAGAAACTTTCCTCGGTGATATGTTAGCTTTACTCGTTGAATTTGGTGTACCTGGAGGTTTAGTTACTAAGATATTAACTCGTGCACAAAAGGCCCTAAGAATAAAAGGGGTTAATACTATGACACGCTTTATCGATGATGATGTTTATGGTGCTGCAAGACTCGGTATGCAGATGAGCAATATCTCAAAAAAAATGGGTACAGGTGCAATCATATTTGGCGCAACTGACTTACTCGCCGGAGGTCCTTACAATAGTCTACATAGAATGTTTCCAGAAGACCCAACACTACTTCCTGGTAAACCTATTGAAACAAAAGACTTAAGTGGAAACGAATTAGCCCTTGCTAATTTTAAAAATAGACTGCGCTTCGCGGGAGACGGAGCGATGATCGGGGGTTTGTTTCCTTTAGTAGGACCTGCGGCGTGGGGTTTAATAAAAGGAACTGCTAAACTTCCGTTTAAAACTATTCCTGGAATTGATAGATCTTTGTTTGGTGGTGCATTGCAACTTGCAGGAATACCATTGAAAATAGCAGCCGATACGTTAGCTGGAAAACTTGCTTATACAAATAAAACTCTGCCGGTAATAGGAGGAGGAATTCAAAAACTAGGTCAATGGGGAGCAAAAGGTATCCAAGAAACAGCTAAATTTATTGGTAAACAAGTATTCACTAGAGCAGCCTTAGGTGCATATGATGTAGCTTTTGCAAAGCAAGCAGCTTACTCAGGCATAAAATTTGATAAAACATTTAAAAGATCTTTACCAGATTTTCAGAAATGGAGAGAATTTTCAGTTAATAGCCAAGACCCATTACATCAGTATCTTGCTAGAATAGATAATAAATTGTCAGCATTTAGAGATATTGGAAAACTAACTAGGGATGCTTTTGGCATAAGTGGTCAAACAAATTTATTTATTAAATCAAAATCTAGAGTTATAGATAAGTATCTAAAATCTATTGAAGAAGAAGCTTATAAGATGGCTAAGGTGTTTGAAGATAGACATAAGAACTGGGGAGAATATCAAACTATACAAAGAAAATACCTAGATGATGTTTTAGACTATCTGCAAGGCACAATAAAAGCAGATGCTTTACCTCTGAGATTAAGAGAAATAGCAGTAGGATTAAAAGAATACACAAATGGTTTAAAAACAGAGTTTGGAGAATTATTACCTAAATCAGATCCTTTAAAATACTTATTAAGCGCAGACATAGATAAATATATGAGACGTTCGTTTGCCATGTTTACTAACGCAGATTTTCAGCCAGGCAGAGAGGCTGTATTAAATGCTAAAGCGTTTATAAAAGATGTTATTAGAGGTAATGAGGGGTTTGTCATGCAAGCAAGGGAAGCTTTTCCTGATCAATCAATCGCAAAAGCCATAGATGAGTATGCAGAATTAAAGGTAGCAGACATAATGCACACAGCACGTTATGAAATAGATGACCCATTCAAAGCATTAGAAAAAATAGTTAATAAAAAGTTAGGTCTGGGTGATATTAGAATAACAACGGGTGAAGAAGTACCAGCTGCGATTCGTAAACTTCTTGGGGAGGAAAAAAATCTTAAATCTTCTTTATTACAAACAACAGGGAATATGATAGCGAGTACTCAACAAAAAACCGCATTAGATAGATTAGCTAAAATGGGATTAGAAAACGGTTGGTTATTTAACACAGCAGAAGAAGCCTTAGCTAAAGGTAAAATATATAATGCGGCTCGTTTAACTGATGTTAAAGGAACTGGGTTTTTGCTTAATGATGCCATAGGTTTATATGGGACGCCAGAAATGATTAGACAACTAAGTGGTTATAGTATTTTTGATAGCGCTCTCAAATATAAAGTTTATCAAAACTTACTAGCATTCAAAGCAATGGTTCAAGGAGGTAAAACACTTTATTCACCTGCTACTCAAATGCGTAACTTTGGATCAGCTAGTTTATTCGCAATGAATGTAGGTCATATTGGAGGTAGTGCAAGTGTGCCTCAAGCAATGAAGATAGTGTTAGATGATATATTTGGATCAGGTCCTAAAGTTAATAAAAATGATTTAATTAAATACATCGAAAGAAAAGTTGAGCTTGGAGTAACAGATGAGAATGTTGTAGCAAATGAGCTTGCAGGTATATTAGCTGATCTAAAAGGAACAAGATCAGCAACAGGTGAACCTATTATTAGTAGCTTTAATCAGTTATTGCAAAAAGTTGGCAATACTCAAATGAGCCAGTATGTACAAAGAACGTACGCTGGTGGTGATAATGTTTGGAAAATATATGGTCATGAGTTTTATATGTCAGAGCTTAAACAGTTCACTAAATCAATAGACGATGTAAAAAAATATTTTAGGGATATAATCGGTAGAGAGTTTGTTGAATTAAGCCCGAAAACTGGTATCAAAAAAACAGTAGCTGAGGGAATTGAAGAGATGGGTGCTTATTTAGTAAGAGAAACCTATCCTACATACAGTCGAGTACCTCCTGTTGTACAGGCTATTAGAAAACTTCCTATTGGTAACTTTATATCTTTTCCTGCAGAAATGTTAAGAACCAGTGCAACTACTTTAAGTCTTTCTTTAAAACACATAGCTTCAGGTAATCCTGGACTACAAGCTATGGGTTATAGATCATTGTTTGGTCAATTCACTACACTTTATGGTGTCAATGAATCTGTGAAAGCTCTTGGTCATTATTTAACTGATGTAAATCCAGATATGACAGCAGCATATTTAGAAGATCTTGGTCCAGCCTTTATGGAAGACCACGCTTTAGTTCCATTAACTAATCAAGATAAAAAAACAGGGATGTTTAAGGCTTTTAATTTATCAACATACAATCCATATGCTTATGTGATTGACCCAGTCAATGGTTTTATTAGAGAACTTACAACCCCAAGATTGATCACAGAGATAGATGGTGAAGTTTATAATAGATTATTTGATGCAGCTGGACCACTAATGGCATTTCTTGAACCATTTACAACAGAGGCAATCGCACTTGAACCTGCATTTGATATATGGGCACGTCAAGGGCGATCGCGTGATGGTTCAATTATTTTTTCTCCGTCCGATGATTTTGGAGAAAAGGTTGAAAAAAGTTGGAACCATTTCTTAGGAACAATTGCACCAGGATTCATTAGAAGTGCAGCACAAGTATTAGATGCATTAAGTTTAGATACTAAAAGCGGAAGAGTTATGGAACTTGGTGATGTTCTTATAAGATTGTTGGGGGGTTCTATTATGAATGTAGATCCAGTCGCTGCACTTGACTATAAGGCAATTGATATTCGTGAGATAAGAAGTAACGCATATAAAACTGAACACTTCTTTAGTAAAGAAAATGCATTGGAACGTGGACCAGATGTTATGGCTGCAGAGTTTGAAGATATACAAAATGAAGCTCTTGCCGCACAATTTGAGGTATGGAAAATGTTCCAACAATCATTGAATAGTGGTTTATTAACTAAAAGACAAATTGAAAAAGTACTAGGAAAAGATGGTCGTAATGTTCCAAATCTAGATAGATTAATGGATGGTAAATTCACACCTGTTTCATTCTCAAGATCTGGACTGACAAAAAGAGCAGATGATTTATACGAAGAATACAAAAGAAACGGAATAATACTTAATAAAAGTGATCTAAAACCTTTCTCTAAATTAAGAAGAATAATGAGAACAATGAAAAGAATTAAATTTGAGGATTTATTAGATCCAAATAGAGCTCCACTATTACCATCAACAGAACCAACCCCTGCTCTCGAAGGGGGCATAGGGAATATGTTTAGTCAAAACCAAGTAGCACCTCTACCAAATACACCCACACCCGACGTATCACAGGTTAATATGAACCAAGGTGCTGACCCACAAACAGGATTGACTAAAACTGAAACCGCATTATTATCTCCTAGTGAAAAATTAATCCAACAGCGACAACGGGGAATGGTCTAATGGAACCTAAAACACAACGCGAACATATTATTGCATTGAATGGACACATTACAGGTGTGAAACGTGAGATGAAAAATATTAAGGACAATCATTTGAAGCACATGCAGTGCGAAATTAATAGATTGGGTGGTAAGGTAGATAAAATCTATTGGGTAGTTTTAACTACGGTGGGGGCCGTTGGTTTAGTAATTATAGAAGCACTATTAAATAGGATAGGAATGTAATGAATCTATCAAATAATTTTACGTTAGCCGAGCTAACAAAATCTCAAACAGCGATCCGTAAAAACATTAACAATGAACCAGGGACCGCGGAGATTAATAATCTTATTCACCTAGCGAAGACCGTCCTACAACCAGTGCGCGAGCACTTCGGTAAACCGGTCATGATATCCTCAGGCTATCGCAGCCCAGAGTTGTGCGAGGCTATCGGATCTTCGTCTAAGTCACAACATGCCAAGGGTGAGGCAGCAGACTTCGAGATACATTCAGTTGACAACAAGGAACTCGCAGCGTGGATCGCGGCTAACTGTGAGTTTGATCAATTGATTCTAGAATTTTATGATGGTGTGGACCCCAACTCGGGTTGGATTCATTGTTCAGTGAAAAGAGAACCAGAAACACCGCGCAAGCAAGTACTGCAAGCGAAGAAAATAGAAGGACGCACAGCATACGAACCGATACTTCTTTAGATCCAATCTTTAAGATCCTCCCCCATGATTTCATTTGCGATATTTATTTTATTTCGTAGTGATTTGACGATACGTTCGTCTATAGTCTTTTCTGCTACCAAGTCAACATAAGTAACACTATTATTTTGACCAATTCGATGTGCTCTATCTTCAGATTGTAATCTTTTTTCTAGATCATAACTGTTAGAATAGTATACTACTGTGCTCGCAGCGGTAAGAGTAATTCCATACCCTCCAGTTTGTGGGTTTCCTACGAAATAGCGCGCAGGGCTGTTTTTCTCTTGAAATAGAGCAATCTGTTCCTGGCGGTACCTTGGGTCCACTGACCCATGATATTCGACTGTAGAGTCCTCTCCGTAAGCTTTTTTTAGAGTTCCTACTATTTTTTTTATATCTTCCACATAATTAGCCCAGATTATTACTTTGCCCTCAACTTCATCAAGCAACGACATTAATTCATCAAGTCTATTATTTTTTAAGTGTTGGATCTCTCCATCGTCTGATTTAAAATGACCACAAGTGATCTGATGAAGCCTCATCAGCTGTGTCATAACATTAATTGAGCTCATCACTTTACCATCGAGTTCAGCTAAAGCTATTTGTTTCATTTGTGCATAAACTTTCTTCTGTTCATCGGTGAGTTCTATAATTCTCTTCATATATATTTTAGGGGGGAGATCTAAACAATCTTCCTTCAATACTCTATAAGAAAACTTTTCTAAATTCTCAGCAAGTTCATCAAGTCTTCTATAACTACCAACTAGCTGAACACTTCTACCACCGAAATTTCTTTCAATCATATGGGCATAACGTGAGCGGAAGCTATAGTAAGAAGGATGCCCTAAATGCCATAGGTCTAAGAATTCACATTGACTATATAAATCAAGTGGTGATTTGGTAACTGGAGAGCCGGTTAATATTCTACGGTATTTAGCAAGATTCCCTATTTTTAAAATGTTTTTGGTACGCTTTGCTGTCGGATTCTTGATCGTCGTAGATTCATCAATCCCTATTAAAGCTTTTCCAAGGAAGATGTTAAGGAAACTGTGCGCAAAGTCCAGTCCTTTTGTTGTAGAGAATGCTTCTACATTCATTATCAATATCTTAAGATCACCTTTATCATCAAATAAAGTATCGAGTTCGAACTGTTTCTTCTTTGTCAAATTTGCTTCCCACAAAACCTTAGTGTAGCCAACATGTTCAGGCATATGTGTGGGGAACTCTATCTCATCCCAGTTTTTATACACACCCTTAGGGGCGACGATTAGTGCACCACGGATCGCGCCTCTGTCATAGAGCATAGCGATGTTGTCAACTAAAACTTTTGATTTTCCTGTACCCATTTCCATAAATAAACCAAAGGTTTCTGAGGCCCAAGACTTCTCTAAGGCTTTAATTTGATGGTCATAGGGTTTAGTCTTAAACCTATAATCTTTTATCATAATTTATTTTACTTTCTTATGTTGACATTTATATAACAATTCATATATAAGAAGTCAATACAAGAAAGTTAATTATGAGAAATAAATTATTTGAATTATATAAACCTAAACAATTAGCAGAATTCCTAGACTTTATTAAGGAAAGTCCTAATGAAAATTTCGTTTATGTTTTACAACATCCACCGCAAAATATTAATATTTTAGCGGCATCTGATTATGGCTATCTAGTTATTTGTTTGCCAGAACTATCACAACTACAATTTAGTCCCGCACCTTTTATTCATAAGATGAGGAAGAACTTAAGAGATTTCAAACCAAATGATTATATTTTATGTACAGGTGATCCTGCTATCATAGGTTTATCTACCGCTATTGTAAGTGATATTACCAATGGTAATTTTAATTTACTGAAATGGGACAGGCAGGAAAGAAGATACTATCCTCTTACATTTGATTTATATAACAAAGGAGACATAAAATAATGGCAACACTAACGATACAAGATCTTGAACAAGATCAACAAGAAGTAATAGAGAAAACAGATATTCAGCAATTATCAGGCTACTGTTTAGAACTCCAAGCTTTAGAAGATGAAATATCGACTAAAGAAGAAGAGACAAAAAAACTTAAAGATAAAGCCGATAAGATTGCATCAGAGATCATACCCAATATGCTCGCGGAGCAGGGATTATCTTCTCTGAAATTAGCTGACGGCAGCGGTGTGTCCATAAAAAAGACATACAGCTGTACGGTTAAAAAAGATAACCTAGAGTCAGCTTACCAATGGCTTCGAGATAACGGACTAGGAGACATCATTAAAAATGAAGTCTTTGTTACGTTCGGTAAAGGCGAAGATAACAAGGCGGAGCAATTGCTCAACCTTGCAGTGCAAGAAGGGTTTGAGCCTCAACAAAAATCAAAAGTTGAGCCGATGACTTTGAAGGCACTCTATAGGGAGCGTATCGAGGCCGGCCTCGATATGCCCCCGGATTCTTTTCATTTATTTATAAAGGATCAAACAAAAATAAGCCGGAAATCATGAACCAAGGAGAATGAAACATGAACCAAGTAACTAAAAAAGAAAATTCAGATGTAGCTCTAGCGAGTATGTTTGAAGAAGACAAGGCTGGTGGTATGCAGGGAATGAGTAGCGAAGATTTTGCTATGCCTTTCTTACGTGTACTAGGACAGCTATCCCCCGAAACAAACAAACGTGATGCCAAATATATACAACATGCAGAGCCAGGTATGATTTTTAATACCGTGACTAAGCAATTGTTTGATGGCGAGCAAGGTGTAAGAGTAATTCCTTGCGGTTATAAGCGAGAGTATGTTGAGTGGAGTGATAGAGGCGAGGGCACAAGTGCTCCTGTTGCTATCCATCCAGTTAGTAGTGGCATCATTAAAGAAGCTACTAGAGGATCTGACTGGAAAGATAGATTACCTAATGGTAACTATCTAGAAAACACTGCGTCTTATTTTGTGCTTTTAATGGATTGTCAAGGAGCTTTGATTTCCATGAAGTCGACACAATTGAAGGTGAGCCGCACATGGAATACGATGATGAACACTATCAAAATGCAAGGCAAAGATGGTCTGTTCACACCGGCTTCATACAGTCATATGTATAACTTAACTACAGTCCAACAATCAAATGATAAAGGTACGTGGTTTGGTTGGAACATAACTTTAGTTGGTCCCGTAACAGATAAAAATATGTACGAGACTGCAAAACAGTTTGCTTCTAGTGTAACTACGGGCACAGTGGAAGCGAAGCATGGAAAAGATAGTACTAATTCTAAAGAAGAAGTACCGTTTTAAACATGAGAAGAGCCTCGGATTAACTCCCCCGTGTCCGAGGTTCTTCATTATATTAAATAGGAGAAAGAAATGCAAAGAGTATCGATAAGTCAGGTGCAAAAATTTATGAGGGACATAGGAATCCCCCGTGGATTTGAACAAGGAACAGTTAATCGCAAAATTCGCAACGGCACGTTTAATGTCCCATATATTAAGATAGGATTAGTTAAATATTTTAAAGAAGACGACATAATACAATGGTTAGAAGGACAGGATAAATATAATGATTAAAATATGTATAAAATGTGGAAGTGAGTTTTCTATATCAAAATGGCAAACAACAAAACAATATTGTAATGAATTATGCAAGCCAACATTTAGACCAAACTATGGAAAAGCTAGAGGAAGACCGAGGAAGAAAAAGTGAAGTTTAAGGAAATCTTTGAAGGAAATAATAGTGCTTATGGCATAATGAAACGGACTGGTGAGACCACCGATAAAGGTAAAGCAGTCGCTAAAGCTCTAGTCAAAAGAAAACCAATCACAGATAAACTATGGCAAGAACACCTAGAGGGTAAAGATCCTGCTCTTGGTATTATCCCTATTAATGAGAAGAATGAATGCAGATGGGGTTGTATAGATGTTGATGAATATGATTTTGACCATCAAAAAATAATGAGAATTATAAAAGGAATGGATTTTCCTTTAGTAACATTTAGATCAAAATCTGGTGGCGCACATTTATTTTTATTTGCAAAAGAATTTATTCCTGCATCATTAATGCAGTCTAAACTTAAATCAATGGCAGAAGCTTTGGGTTATGCAGGCAGTGAGATCTTTCCAAAACAAACTATAATACATGTAGAGAAAGGAGATACAGGTAACTTTTTAAATCTTCCATATCATGGAGGGATTAGAGGATTAAGATATACGTTTGAAGCTGGAGGTGAAGCCGCTAGTTTAGAATCATTCTATTCTATATATGATGAGTGGGTACAAACAAAAGAACAAATAGAACAAATAAAAATAAAAAAAGTAGTGGAAGAAGAAGCCTTTAAAAATGGTCCTCCTTGTTTAAATAGATTAGCTATTGAGGGTTTTGGTGAAGGCTCAAGAAATAATGCATTAGTTAATATAGCTATATTTTGTAAGAAAGCTTATGACGATTGGGAACACAAGGTCGGTGAATACAATCAAAAATATATGACACCACCTTTATCTTACCAAGAAGTGCAGACAGTTATTAAATCTATGAGTAGAAAAGACTACAAGTACAAATGTAAAGACCAACCGATCTGTGATGTATGCAACGCAGCAAAATGTCGTACTAAAAAATTTGGTGTGGGTTATGAAGAAGAGCAGATGCCAGAACTAGGAACGTTATCAAAAATCTGTTCTGTTCCATCACAATATTTTTTAGATGTAGATGGTAAGAGAGTAGAGTTAACTAAAGAGCAATTACATAACGCAAATCTATTTGCAATCGAGGTTATGGATAAAGCAGGAGTGGTGATTGGTACAATACCTAAGGGACCAGACTGGAGAGAGATGTATCTTAAACCATTAATGGCTGGAGTACAGGAGATTGAACCATTAAAATCTTTAGATCCTAAAGAAGTATTAGTTCATTTATTAGAGCAGTTTACAGTTAACAGACACCAAGCACGAACTAGAAATGATATTTTAAGTAAGATGGCATGGACTGATGATGGTTATACTTATTTTAGAATGGATGACTTCTATTCTTTTTGTAAAAGAAATAACTGGGAATTAGACAGAACCAAGACTGGGAATTTACTTAAAGGTTTAGAGTTATTTGAAAAAGAAACACGACTAAAGGTTAAAGATCAAAACCCACATTTAATAAAAATAAAAGCTATGAAAAAAACTGAACCAACTATTAGTGAAGTTAAATATCAGGAGACACCTTTTTAATGCAGTTGGATCTTTGGCCAGAAGAAATAAAGATAAGAGATATTGATAGGGTTGATATTTCTACCTTGAAAGATTTAAATGTAAATAAGAATAGTTTTATGAATCAAAAAAGTTGGGAATTTAAAGACTTTCCTAAAGGTAAATATTTTGTATACAAAACAGGAGGTATAAATCCGTTTCTCCCAGAGGAGGGTCGTATTTTTCCTTATCTTTTAAATGCAACAACTGCCCATTACTCAAAGGGTGGTCTTATAACTCCTACTTTAACTACACCAATTAAGTATCCTCGTTGGAATATACGGGGCGTACGGGGCAAGCCGGAGGATTTTGCAGTTTTAATATCTTGTCATGTTCTCGTTGCAACAGCATTTATTGAACAAGAATTTCCTACTCAAACTTATGTGTGTCATCGTGACGAGAAAAAAAATGATTACCATTTATGGTATGATATACCAAGCTTAAAGTGGGGAACCCCCTCACAAAATCGTAGAGAGACAGACCGGAACAAATTTAAATGAAAACCATTATACTCGGACCACCAGGCACAGGAAAAACTACAACCCTACTAAATTTAGTAGAAGATTTTTTACGTGCGGGCACCAGTATTAAAAAGATAGGTTATTTTTCTTTCACAAAAAAAGCTGCATACGAAGCAGAATCTAGAGCTGAAGAAAAATTTAAAATAGATAAAAAGGACATACCATATTTTAGAACTTTACACTCATTAGCTTTTAGAACACTGGGTATAAAGAAAGAACGAATGATGAAGTCAAGAGACTACAAAGACTTTGGTATTAAATGTGGGATACCTATAAAAACTGCATGGTACAAAGAAGACGATGGTGTTTTTTATTCTGATAATGAATACTTACAATTAATTAATAAAGCTAGAGTTAAAGAGGTTGATGTATTAGATGAGTACGACAAAAATGAGCATGTTCTAGACATTGAACGAGATATATTATACCTTTTAGATCAAGAACTTAGGAAGTATAAAAAAGAAAAAGGGCTAGTAGATTATGATGACATGTTGGAAAAATTTATTGAACAAGATGTATCACCATCTTTCGACGTATTATTTATTGATGAAGCACAAGACCTCTCACCACTTCAATGGAGGATGGTTAAAACTATTTGGAAGAAAGCAAAAAAAACATACATTGCAGGAGATGATGATCAGGCTATATTTAGGTGGGCTGGTGCTGATGTTGATTCTTTCATCGCGCTCAAAGAAGAAGTAGATCACATTGATACATTAAAACAATCTTACAGAATTCCTGGTGGACCTATCCATGAATTATCCCAACAAATTATTAAACGAGTATCTAATAGATACAATAAAGATTATTTACCAAGACAAGAGTTGGGAGATTTAACTAGGTATACTGATGTTACTCAAGTGGACATGTCTCGTGGCGAGTGGTTAGTATTATCATCAGCCAACCATTTCTTAGATGACATAAAAGATTTATGTGAGTTACAAGGATGGTACTATTCACATAAGCACAAGAATTCTATTAGGTTAGATCTACTTTTAGCAATTCAGGCCTGGGAAAAGTGGAGAACATCTAAACATATATTGAATACCCATTCAATTAAAAATATTTATTCTTATCTTGGCGACAATGTAACTAAAGGTTATAAAACAGGTAAGACAATGAATGATGACAAGGAAGGATATCACATTGAAGAATGCGTCGCGGACCATGGATTACAAACACAAGATGTTTGGTACAAAGCATTCTCAGGACTAGATTCTGACACAGAAAATTATATTAGAAATATGTTAGCTAACAATGAAAAAATTACACAAACACCAAGAATAACTTTATCAACAATACACGGGGCGAAAGGAGGGGAAGCTGATAATGTCTTATTACTTCCTGATATTACTAAGTCTGCTTTGGACAACAACGATATTAATCCAGACGAATTACACAGACTTTTTTATGTTGCTGTGACACGAGCAAAAAAATCATTACATATTTTAGAACCAAAAAATTATGACAGGGCATATGTATTATGAAAAAACATGACCCAGTAAATTTCCCCGCACACTATAATAAAGGTGGTGTTCAATGTATTGATGCAATTGCATCGTGCCAAGGTGATGGTTTTCGATATTACTTACAGGGCTCAGCTATTAAATATATTTGGCGCCACGAGCATAAGAAAAAACCAATTGAAGATTTAGATAAAGCCATCTGGTTTTTAAATAAACTAAAGGAGCAATATAAATGAGACCATTACAAATGCCAATGTTCACACCAGAAACAGAGTGGGTTCCACCTATTAATTTACCTGACTTAAGTGAACACAAAGAAATAGCAATAGATTTAGAAACAAGAGATCCAAACCTAATTAAAATGGGTTCAGGATCAGTTAGAAGAGACGGTGAAGTAGTCGGTATAGCTGTAGCAGTAGAAGGTTGGTCAGGGTATTTCCCAATCAATCATGAAGGCGGTGGGAACATGGATCGCGCATTAGTATTAGATTGGTTCGAAGAAGTTTTAAACACAACAGCTACTAAAATATTTCATAACGCCATGTATGATGTGTCCTGGATTAGATCTATGGGTTTCTATATCAATGGTGGCATCATTGATACTATGATTGCAGCATCATTAGTTAACGAAAATAGATTTCGTTATACACTCGATGCAGTTGCAAAAGATTATGTAGGCACCGGCAAACATGAAAATCTGTTAAGAGAAGCCGCGAAAGATTGGGGTGTTGATCCTAAAGCTGAAATGTGGCGCTTACCCGCACCATTCGTCGGTGAATATGCTGAAAAGGATGCAGAGATTACATTAAAGTTATGGGCTGCTATGCAACATGAAATAGCTAAACAGGATTTGTGGGATGTATTTAATTTAGAAACGAATCTATTCCCGTGTCTAGTCGACATGAAATTTAAAGGTGTACGTGTGGACCTAGATGTAGCTCACTCTATTAAAGATAACTTAGAAAAAACTGAGAAAAAATTACATCAAGATATTAATAAATTAGTCGGTTTTGATCTAGAAATATGGGCCGCCGCATCTATTGCAAAAGCATTTGATAACTTAAAAATGCCATATGATAGAACTGAAAAAGGAGCACCATCATTTACTAAAAATTTCCTGGCAACTCATCCAGCAGAACTTCCAAAGTTAATTAATAGTGCACGAGAAGTTAATAAAGCTAACACAACCTTTATAGATACAATTTTAAAACATGAATACAAAGGCAGGATCCACGCTGATATAAATCAAATTAGATCTGATCAAGGTGGTACTGTTACTGGACGATTCAGTTATAGTAACCCTAACCTGCAACAAATTCCAGCACGGCACAAGGAGCTCGGACCGCTGATTAGATCCATATTTATTCCAGAAGAAGGATGTAAGTGGGGATGCTTTGATTACAATCAACAGGAACCAAGAATCTTAGTACACTTTGCATCACTGATGAGACTAGAAGGAACATCTACTATTGTTGATGCTTATAAAGATGACAGCGCAGACTTTCATGAAATGATAGCAGAGATGGCTGGCATTGAACGTAAGCAGGCAAAGACTATTAACTTAGGAATTATGTATGGCATGGGTAAAAATAAACTCATGGCTGAGCTAGGATTACTTAAAGACTCAGCAGAAAAACTTTTAAAAAATTATCACATGAAAGCACCGTTCGTTAAAATGTTATCAGAAGCCGTGAGCAGACGCGCCGATGATAGTGGAAAAATTAGAACGATAGGTGGAAGACTGTGCCATTTCGACATGTGGGAGCCCCATGGTTTTGGAATAAAGAAACCACTACCCCACGCCGATGCTCTCAGGGAGCACGGACCGGGGATTAAACGCGCGTTCACATACAAAGCTTTGAACAAGTTGATCCAGGGATCAGCTGCGGACATGACAAAACAATCCATGTTGGCCTTGTATAGGGAGGGGGTGATTCCCCATATACAAATACATGATGAACTTGATATCTCAGTTTCAAGCTTACCGGATGCAGAAAAAATTATTAGAATCATGGAAGAAGCGGTTGAGTTACAAGTGCCAAACAAAATAGATTACGAAGCAGGAGACAATTGGGGTGACATACACTGAAAAAGATCCAGTAGAAATCACCCTTGGAGTATGCCAAGGGTGCGAGCTGTATGTTCCATTTATCAGGTTGATAACAAAAACTGATAAAAGAATATACCAATGTATGTCGTGTAAAACCAGACATACTCAACATATAAATGGTAAAGTATCATTTAATTATTTAGAGGAAAGTTATGTTATCAAAACACCGAGAAATTAATCACAAACATAAGTCACAACTTGGTCTTCGTAAGGAATTAAAAGCAATCATGAAATTTCTAAATAAACCAGATACTCATGTCTATTATGAATTAGGTGGACGGGGTCCAGCGGATCTCATTATCGTGAACACTGAAACGGGGAGCGTGGATTTATATGATGTCAAGTCAAAAAGTTATAGAAAAGATGGCACCCTGATAAATCGTGTCAAAAATAAGTCAGCAAAAAATTTGAACGTAAAAATTATATATATGTGACAAAAAAGCCACAAAAAAATGCCGGCAACTAAGGAAAAAGCCGCCGACACATGAAGGTGAGAAGATTTTTGTATAATAAATTAAAATAAACTCTTGTCAAATACAATAATTGCTCTATATAGTCCCATATAATATGATAATAAAAGGAGGAAAGAATGCCAGATATAAGTAGATTCAAATCAGTAAGTGTATCAACCGGTACACATATGAAACTAGTAGATTTAGCTCATAATCGTTTTGAAGTACCAGTAAGTGTACAAAAAGTGATAGAGTTTTTATTAGAAAAAGAAATGAGGAAAAAACATGGTAAATCTAACGGGAAAGCACGACGTTAAAGCTATTTGCCCGCGTTGTGACGGGAATGGTTTTATTAAAGTTGTAAGCACACCTGACTTAGTGGAATATCAATGTCCACAATGTAAGTCTCAAGGTTGGGTAACACTTCCAGCGTATCAATGCCGTGAAAACGTAGAAGGCGGCATTGAAGCACGGGGTAAAAAATCAGGAGAATGTATATGATCCAATATAAACCAGACGCACTAGATAGTAAAGATTTTGAGTTTTTGTGTGAGTATATAACTGATGACCCATCAGTTGTATATCAAAGATTTCCTCTATATAGTTTTTTGCCGAAAGATGAACCAGCTGAAAACCATATTGAAAAAATACTACGTGCAATCACTCCGGGTAAAGAACACATAGAGTATTGGTTTCGTTGGAACGACCCAAGTCAGTGGCATGTAGATGGGGATGAAGTTGTTTTTAAATCTAAATTTAAACGAGGTCAGGCAGTGGCAGATATAAAAGATCGATTAGATTATAATGCTGAAGATCCTACCTCTAGTCGTGTAGGACGAACCACACACTTACTTTATCTTATGATACAAAACATAATTGGTGGTGAGTTACAAATATGCACATCTCATCCTTGGGATGGTAAGTATATATTAGACAATAAGTACGAACCACCATTAGGGGCCAGTATCACGACAATCAAGCCTTTCCAAAATCTGGCGGTTAAGTTTCCGGCTAACCTTTACCACAGAGTAACAGATTTTAAACCGAAGCTAGAAGGGTTTCCTATGAAAAGACTTGTTTTAATATGGTGTATTTGGGATCATCCCCCGGAAGGGTATAAAACCCACAAACACTGGAAGCTTAGTGATGAACTACAAATTATTCCAGCCAGTGGTTGGAGAGATTTTACAGCAGTAAAGGATGGTATATAAATTTATGAGTGATTATTTACTATTTTTAAATAGAATAGAAAAACTGCGTCGAATGGTAGCAACAGCTCCAGAAGGCGCTAAGCCTATATGGCAAAAACACTTAGATGCTTTAACAGATTTAAGATCGGAGGTAGCACATGAACGACTTCAAGATAACGCTCGGAGCATATGCTAGTGGCGTAATTGTATGGACAGTTTTAATCTGTACAGCAGCATTAATGATTGCAAATATTTTTACGATCTATAATATATATATTGTAATCGATTCGATGTGGGTGGAGATAGAACACATAAAAGAGACTAATATTGGTCTCTTTCAGTTCATAGAGGCACACAAGGATGACTTTAATTAAGGAAAATACTAAGGTGAGAACAGAGATTCCTAATAGGATGATGAGTGCAACTTTCGCTCTTCCGATAGATAATCGGAAGGTGATAGGTATTGTAAATTATGTACCTGACAAAACCGGGTTAGTTCCTCTCGCTTTTTGGATGAAACTCAAACCAACAGACTCTTATTTAGACAGAGAACTGAGAGCTTCTGGAAAATTAATTTCTAGGTGTCTACAGAACGGTGAGTCTTTAAAAGATTTAGCTGAAACACTATCCCAAGATAATATTATTGGTCAGATGGCCAATTATTTATACAAGAACATGGAAGATATTATTCTTGGTAAAGATATAAATAAAAAACAGCGTATGCTATCAACTGATCCATACGATATGAAGGAATGACAGAAGAATTTGAAATAGAATGGATCCCAGAAGATACTGGAGCTCCATACACAGAAGTTGATATGACATCAACTAACCCAGAAGAAGTATTAACTTCTTCTCAAATAGATAAAATTTGTAAAAAAAAATATGGCCACACTAATTGGGCAAGAATGGATCGTATGTCACCTATAGAACTGGCCGGCAATCCACATCACTTTGATTATGAAAAGGGAATAATTTATTTCAAACACGCTGGTTTAGTATAACATGTCTAGATTACCCACAAGCGGAGCAATTTCTTGGAATGATATACAAAATTCCTTCGGTGGATCTAACCCTATTTACATCAACGAATATTATAGGAACTCAACTTACGTACCATCAAGTGGGATTAACAACAATATCCCAACATCAGGAACAATCACAGCTGCTAATTTTCATGGAAGTGATGGTTTTAGTGGCACTTCTGGTAGTTTTACTAATGGTGATTCAGGAGGCAAACTTGCAGCACAGGGGTTTAGCGCTGGGGCCTATGGCGCTGACTTAGGGATGGCTTTTACCACTGGAGCAGGAATAAAAGTTAGCATCTACTCATGTGGCGGTCTAGGTGGTCTTATTACGACTAGCTCTTCCACACAGTCTCCATGTACAGTAACTGGGGGCACGACAAGTAATCTAAAAAGCAGAACTCTCACTCTCAGTGGTGCTCAAAGTTATAGTGGTACTATAGGTACCGCGAGTGTCGCGTCAACCCCTCCAAGTGGGTATGGATCATCGGGTGTGAGTATCAATTGGGCCACACCAACCTTGGCCGGTTCCGGCACCACAACCATATCAATATCATGATTATTACATGGACATACACAGAAACAGAGAACACAGATGTTATAGTTAATACGACTGACTTTGACACAGGAGAAGCCAAAACACCACATCAGGTAACCTATCAGTATGAACCAAATAACGCTGGCTTATCTACTAAATCTTTTTGTGCTTACAAAGACCATCCGTGGTTATTAAATATAAAAGCCAAAAACTTACAAAAGTTTAAAAAAGAATGGCTAATTGAGCTCGGTTTTGATCCAGCGCAATGGAAGGTTCTTGATGATGGAACTGTAGAAGAAGTTGGTAAAGTAAAAACGCAGGCAGAAGTTGATAAGTGGTTAAAGCCTAATGCTACGAATGAGCTATCCCCAACAACAGCGGAGGAAATATGATTTTTAGTATAGGGTTTGATGTAATTAATATTGAAGATAACTTACAGATATCAATATCAACAAATACAAAAGAAGGAGATAAAATTGTTCGTGAATCAAGAGCTGAACACCCACAAGACACGGCTGGTAATTCCTTAATTGAAAAACATCCAACCCATAATTGTCTAATTAAAACTCCTAATAATTATTTTTTATTAGAAGGATCATTAAAAGTTAAATACGAGTGGTTTGATGGAGATGATTTTTCTGATTCTGATGTTGCCACTTACGAAACATGGCAAGCAACAAATAATCCAGAGCATTCTCATTGTAACCCTCAAACTGGGTCTGGTTATACAGTGGGCACAGCTATTATTACTGAAAATGCAACGGGCTGGAAAATATCACCAATAAAATATGAACCAGATTGTAAAAAAGCAACCGTTGAAATTGTAGAAGATGATACTATTTTATTATGCCCTATGCAGCATGACAGCGGGTGGACTTTTGAAAAAGCAGACATTCTTTCCGGGGGGTCAATTGTAACAAACAAATCAGGTACAACTTGTTATATTATCTTTGGTCAGGCCTGCAAAATAGGAAGTGATGATGTTGCAAAACATGCAATTAAAAAGCTAACTTCTAATTCAGTGACTATAGCAAATAATTCAGAAAAGGTGTGTCGATTAGTAAAGATATATAAATGAGCACTTTTTGGCTTCGCGCCAAGTTTATTTGGGAATATGCTACTCACCTACAAACTGATAATAATCCACCACTAGAATTAATATTTAAATTTGTAGATACATTAGATAAGAAAGATACACTTTCACATATGCGCAGGTTTGGAAAAACTGATACTAGTAAAGTAGTTTATTCAGAAAACAGATCAGCAAGATATACTATATTAGAAGAAGATTTTCCACCTGATTCTTTTGGTGATGAATTCAAGCGATGGTTAAATCAAGACGGTTATATAGTTGATCTTTTTAAAATTAGTTTGGTGCCTGGAAGAAGAGATAGAAAAGACACAAGGTTTAGTAGATATGCTGAACACACGATGCTCCAGCATGATCTAATCCATTTCTTTAATGGTTATGATACCTCCCCTATTGGTGAAGTAGCTGTTTTATCTTTTAATTTAGCTCGAGAATGGCGAAAATCATATGCAACTATTCTTTATGCTTCTCTCTTAATGAGTATTCGTAATACATTTATGCCTTCAAAATATCCTAAAGGTACGCCTATTATAATTATGTTGAAATACTCTCCAATAGCCGTGTTTTGTAATATGGTAATCGAAGGATGGCGGCGCGGGAAGCGCGCACCGTGGTTTATGGATGTTGATTGGAATAAATATTTAAATGTTGATTTACAACAGGTTAGAAAAGAGCTACAACTAGAAGAACCTGCTCCTTATTGGCAAAAGGTACAACCAATCTGGAAAAGAGTCTTACGACATTACAAAAAATACGCGAAAAAACATGGCACTTCAACTAACAGCAAACAAATATAAATACGTAGGTAGCCAAGATATAGTTGACACTGATGATAAGTATATAAATGAATTGGAAAGACAGGTGGAAGATTCTATAGATGTGTGGAAAATAACAAATGAAATGATTTATGGTGGTGGTGGTTATATTGTTGAAATGTGTAGATTAAAACAAGAAAACAGAGAATTAAAAGCAGAAATACATTTGATTAGGAAGTTTTTAGAAAAAGCAAAAAGAATGACAAACGAAAGATTTGAGTAAGATTATTTTACACAACGGGAGGTGTGGTTCAACCTATCTCTATTTAGTAATGGACAGATATTATCGAGCACGCGAGGGTGATAATACGATGGACCATTTATATGATAGAACTTATAACTTAAGTGATTGTAATTATGTTGGGTTAAATGAATTTTTAGTACCGGAACTCACCAGTTATTTTTATGATAAAAATATATTGTGTTTAGATGGAGTGGATAGAATTAAAGGTAATATAAATAAGCACGGGCCCTTGCATAATCTTATGGTTACCACAAAGGATAAAGACAGCGCAGCCGATCGACGCGCAATGGTCGATAAGTTGTTAAAGACTCATTTCGTTTTGTTAAAGTATCCACTACTAACGAACCCAGAACCAAAATGGGATGTTGATTATATTAGTTGTGAAAGAAGAGATATACGCAAACAAACAAAATCTTTATATCTTTCCATGACTACCGGTTATTACCATTTTAAAAGAGGTGAGGAGAAGAAGATAGAACGACTCAAGAAGTTTGGACCGCGGCCCGGGGTTTTGGATAGCTGGACTAAAGATATGGAAAAGTCTTGGGAAGTCTATAGAGCTTTAAAGCCAAAGACAGCGCAGACTGTATTTATGGAAGATTTTGAGGACTTAAAACCTTTTGAAATCTTAGAGATGGTTGGTATAATGGACTGGGAGAAATATTTAGATAAAAAATTTGATGTTCCTATAAGAAAGGCCTGGACTAGATGAAGGTACAAAAACTACAAAATGCTGTAGAAGCATTTGACTTTGATATAAATGCTGATGATGAAATAGCAGATCTTGGTAGACTGCTCGCTAATCAACAGGTGGTTGTGGTTAAACAGGGGGTAACTGAAAAAAGACATTTTG
>Ga0310342_100000045_pt1 | contig 55293 bp, 48 predicted proteins | sample S15DNA20500_MG_FD_206155 | JGI IMG/M metagenome (GOLD analysis project Ga0310342, IMG submission 206155) | Marine microbial communities from station ALOHA, North Pacific Subtropical Gyre - S1503-DNA-20-500_MG | ecosystem: Environmental > Aquatic > Marine > Oceanic | place: Pacific Ocean: North... | reverse complement strand
TTCCTCATTCATCCCATTGTGTTCTTTGTCCTTGGAGGTATCTTTGGGGCCATTTTCGGCATCGACACCGACGAATGGGGACCGGAGGCCATTTATGGCATCGCCTACATTCTCCCGAGCATTGCATTAGGCGTACGTCGTCTTCATGATGTTGGGCGAAGTGGAAAATGGCTGTGGATTGGACTGACAGGGATTGGTTGCTTGCCGCTCTTGTACTGGTTCCTTCAGCCGAGTTTTGCTGAGACAAGCGATTGGGGAGATGCGGCTGCAACAGCAGGTCGTGATGAGCAGAAACCGCCTCAAAAACCAGGTGACATTATTCGCTAACTCTCCTCTGTCAGCGACATATCCCATTACACAACTCGGATGCTTAGTTCGGTCAGCGTGGCTGGCCCTCCCGTTGCCTCATCATCCAGTTTTCCCAGCAGCGTCGTGTTGCTCTCTCCCGAAGAATCCCAGTACGAAGCCGAGCATTGAAGCCACAACAGGAATCGCTGCAGTTAAAGATTTGTTGCGATTCCCGCGCTGGTAAGCGAGACCGAAAAGAACGTCGAACGCATCAACGGCGAGCCCTTGCCGAAGAACTTCTTCGAGCTCGTCCGCAGCAGCATCTGAACGCTCGGCTTGATATAGCTGATAGGCAAGTAGTGCGTTACGAGCACCGAAAAGCCGGATCGCATATTTGACGTTGTTGTCAAGGGGAGGTTGCATTCGCCATGCCCGCCCGATCAGATTGGGCGCCAATACAGACAGCCACCCGACCGCGGCTCGGCCTGACACAAGTAACTTGCGACATTTTTCAGCTTGCATGGATTTATCCTGTCACTTGCATTCCGTGATTCCTCATTAGGCCCAGGTCTAATAACCTGGGAGGAGGAGAGATCGATGTCTGAATACAGTGCACCTACCACCGATATGTTGTTTGTCCTCGAACACATCGCGAATCTTTCCCAGTTGGCGACTCGAAAAGGCTATGAACTAGCCGACCTTGACACTGTGGAGGGGGTGCTAGACGAAGCAGCGCGTTTCATGGAAGAGCAGCTGGCTCCACTTAACCGAAAAGGTGACGAGGAGGGTGTTGTCGTGGAGAACGGACAAATATTCCATCCCGAAGGTTTCGCCGACGCGTATCTGAGATTTGTGGATGCCGGATGGAATGGCATTTCCATGGACGAGAGTCACGGCGGCGGCGGAATGCCGTGGTGTGTGGGACTTGCCGTGCAAGAGATGATGACAGCGTCAAACATGGCTTTCAGCCTGTGCCCCTTACTTACGCAGGGGGCAATCGATGCCATCAGCCATCACGCCGACGAAACGTTGCAAGAGATATATCTACCCAAAATGGTTAGTGGCGAATGGTCAGGGACTATGAACTTGACTGAACCGCACGCCGGATCTGATGTCGGTGCGCTAACCACGAAAGCTGTTCCAGGTGACGACGGAACTTGGCTGATTTCAGGAACCAAAATATTCATTACCTATGGCGAACATGAGCTGACTGAAAATATCATCCACCTGGTTCTTGCTCGAACCCCTCAAGCTCCCCCAGGGACTAAAGGAATCAGCCTTTTCATTGTTCCTAAGTTCCTTGTGAATGACGATGGCAGCCTTGGCGATCGAAATGACCTCCGCGCTGTTTCAAGTGAACATAAAGTCGGGATCCACGCGAGCCCTACGTGTGTCATGTCGTACGGTGATCAAGGCGGGGCCATAGGGTGGTTGGTCGGAGAAGAAAATACTGGGATGCGAGCTATGTTCACCATGATGAACAACGCTCGCTTGTCGGTAGGGCTTCAAGGGTTGTCGTTAACTGACCGGTCATACCAACAGGCTGGTCAATACTCTGTCGACCGAAAGCAGGGAAAGGCTATTGGCGCCGAACTCGATGTTGGAGAGTCATCGCCGATAGCCGATCATGTTGATGTTCGTCGCATGCTTATGACCATGCGAGCAAATACCGAAGCCATGCGTTGTGTGATGTATGCAAACGCTGCGGCCATCGACTTTGCTAATAGCAGCCGAGATGAATCGGAACGAGAGCATTGGGACGCGATAACAGCGTTACTAACGCCTATTTCTAAAGGTTGGGGTACTGATCTCGGCGTTGAGATGACGTCGCTCGGTGTTCAGATCCATGGTGGGATGGGCTATGTGGAAGAAACCGGCGCGGCGCAACACTGGCGAGATGTCCGCATCGCCCCTATATATGAAGGCACAAATGGAATCCAAGCGGCAGACTTAGTTTTCCGGAAACTGCCCCTAGGTGGAGGAGCAGTAATCGAAAACTTCCTTTCGGAAATGTCGACCCTGGCATCACAACTGACGGGTAATAATCGTCTCGGATCGCTGGGCGAGGCTCTCGCCGACGGAGTGACGCAAATGCGAGAGGCGGCACTCTGGTTGGGAGGGCGTCTAGGAACCCAACACAACGACGCTGCGGCGGGTGCTGCCCCATTCCTGCGCCTTGCAGGCGTCGTAGTTGGTGGCTACTACCTTGCTCGTTCGGCACAAGTTGCCCAACAACTCCTCGACGCAGGTGACGGCGACGCGGACTTCCTGAACGACAAAATCGCCACATCATTGTTCTACGGGGAACAGATCCTCCCGACAGTCGCTGGGTTGGTTCCGACGATAACTCAGGGAGCCGACTTGTTCTTTGCGATCCCCAATGAACGAATGTAATGACTGCTGACTTGCAAGCTCTTCGCGACAATCTTCAAAGCTTCGAACGCGTTTTAGTTGCATTCAGTGGGGGAGTCGACTCTGGCTTTCTTGCATGGGTCGCGAATGACACCCTTGGTCCAGACGCCGTTCGCTGTTTCACTGCCGTTTCGCCAAGCCTCGCCGATAGTGAACTAGCGGACTGCTCAGCGCTTGCCCAAGAATGGGGTCTGAATTGGTCCGCGGTTGAAACTTCAGAGATGGAGAACGCTGCGTACCGGGTAAACGACAGCGACCGGTGTTACCACTGCAAATCCGCGCTCATGGACGTGGCTGGTCCGCTCGCTGATTCTGACAACGCGGTCGTGGTTCTTGGTGTCAATCTTGACGATCTGGGGGATCATCGACCAGGCCAAGCGGCCGCTCAAGAACGCGAGGCGCGCTTTCCGTTGGTCGATGCTGGTTTTTCTAAAGTTGATATTCGACAACACAGCAAAAATTTAGGGCTTCGAATCTGGAGCAAACCAGCCGCTGCCTGTCTTGCATCCCGCGTCCCTTATGGGACTGAAGTCACCGTACCGCTGTTACGAAGACTTGATCGAGCAGAAGCAGCGTTAAAGGCTTTGGGCTTTCAGCAGGTCCGGGTCAGAGACTACGGCGACGTCGCTCGACTTGAATTTGAACTTGACCAATTTCCACTGGTATTCGAGCGGAGAACTGACATTGTCGAGGCCGTTGTGGCGGTTGGTTACCGCTACGCGACGTTAGATCTGGAGGGCTTCCGCTCCGGTAATCTGAATCATTCAATTCGATGACTGTGTTGACCGAACTCGGCCAAGAACTAGCTCAAGAGTTGGAAATTGCGTTACCCGCATGGGTCGAAGCGCGTGTGCGCTTCATCTGTCAAGCCTGGGCGCTCGACTGGAGTGAAGAAATAGCGAACGACACTCAAGAAGCGGGAAAGAAATGCGCGACGGAGGTTGGCCTTCGGTTGCGCGAGCTTTTGGAATCGGGCATTGAACAGCAAGATATAAATCCGATGTCGATTCTCCGAAGCGCCACCAACTATCCGACTCAGGTTTTGAAAAATTATGAGGTTCCGCCGATTGAAAGGGATCACTTCTCCGAGGGCGCCTTCCCTGACGATGTCTACGGCTTGACGCCAGCTGCCTTCTCCGACTTTGGTCAGACCGCACATGAATTAGGAATAGCGTGGGGAGCGGCTAAAGCTCACACGCATTTTTCGAGGCGCCGCGAGGCCCAAAGCTGATGAAGCAGATTGTTGCTTATGTCCCAAACCTGATGGACCGGAGCCGCTTTGGAGACACGGTTCAGTTCGTGCAAGAGCCTTCGGATCTGGCGGCTGTAGAGGCGGACCTGATCCTCGTAGACCTATCTCGTCGAGAAGTTTTGAGTCACCTTCCCTCCGGGTCTCGTGTTATCGGCTTTGCCCCACATGTTGATACGGAAACCTTGCAGGCCGCGACAGCGGGAGGGTGCGCTGAAGCGCTGCCCCGATCGGTTTTCTTCAAACGACTTCCTGCGCTCATTGGACGTAAAGATGAATGAAGTGACGCTCACCGATCTGCGGCGGAAGGTGATTGAAGAGGCACAGTTGTCTGCCTGGGAAATTCCCCGCGCGTTGTCCGAGGTCACGGATGAATTTTTGACCGAGCTTTACGCTCGCGAGATTCAAGCTGGCAGCGGCGTCGCTCTTGTCGCGTTGGGTGGCTATGGAAGATCTGAGCTTTGCCCATCGAGCGACATCGATTTGATGCTCGTCCACAACGAACGGGAAGATATTGATTCATTTGCTGATCGAATCTGGTACCCGCTTTGGGATGAAGGATTCAAATTAGGTCATTCAGTAAGGTCAGTGGACCAAACTTTGCGACTGGCCGCGACAGACCTTGAAACTGCCACAAGCCTCTTGAACGCGCGACTCGTTACCGGAGACTCGTTGTTAGTCCAAGATTTACTGGCTCGTAACCAAACGCAGTGGGCAGATCACACTTCAGATCGACTTGACGAACTGGCGCGCAACGTTGCACGTCGACACCGACTTGCTGGAGAGGTTGCGTTCTTACTTGAGCCTGACTTGAAGGAAGGTCGCGGGGGTCTACGCGACGTGCACGCGATCGATTGGGCAGCGCGAGCAGGAGTTGAGGTCACCGTTCATGACCGCGAACTGCTTGACGCTGCGTACCGTGTATTACTAGAAGCGCGGGTGGAGTTACACCGAATAAGTGGCAAACGCGGAGACGTTCTACTGCTTGAGGAGCAAGATTCGGTTGCAGCTGCCTTGAGCGACCCTGATGCTGACTTGTTGATGGGGCGGATCGCAGCAGCGGCGAGACGGATTGCTTACCTGAGCGACGAAACTTGGCGACGTATTGACTCAGAGCCGCACGATCTCACTGTACGAAATATTGATGTTGCTGGGCTTCACGTCATCGATAATGAAATCGTTATCGTTGGCGACCCTGCTACCGATCCGCTCTTAGTGCTCCACGCGGCGGTCCAAGCCTCAGAATCAGGTCTTCCTTTGGCGAGAGAATCGTTAGGGCGTCTCGCTGAGCAGCAACCAGACCTCCCCGATCCGTGGCCCCGAGGAGCCCGAGATCTATTTGTGGAGCTACTCAAAGGCGGACATCGAACGATTCCCGTCATCGAATCCCTTGACTATTTCGAAGTTTGGAGCCGTCTTCTCCCTGAATGGGCACCAAACAGGTCGCGTCCCCAACGAAACGTGTACCACCGCTTTACCGTGGATCGACATCTATTAGAGACTGTCGCCGAAGCTGCACGTCTGACGCACCGCGTGCAACGGTCTGACCTTCTAGTCATGGCGGCGTTATTGCACGACATAGGTAAGGGCTATCCGGGAGATCACACAGAGGTAGGCATGAGGCTTGTCGGGCCGATCGCATTGCGTTGCGGGTTCTCCGAGGCTGATTCACTCGTATTGACTCGACTTGTCGAACACCACCTTTTGTTGCCCGACGTGGCGACGCGACGGGATTTGGACGACGCGCAGACACTGAGAGCCGTTGCACAGAAAGTGCAAACCGTTGACTTTTTAGAATTGCTTGCCGCGTTAACTGAGTCGGATTCGATCGCGACAGGTCCGACTGCATGGGGTGACTGGAAAGCTCACCTAGTTCAGACCCTCACAGAAAGAACCGCGGATTTCATATCTAGCGATGGAGAAACTCACAAAAAACGACGATCGTTTGTCACGGAACACATCGAAGCCCTGATGGCTGATGGAGAAACAATCGTAGAAGGCTCCGGTGACACCGTGACGATTGTGGCTCCCGACCGGGCTGGGGTCTTCAGCAGAGCAGCCGGGGCCTTAGCTCTGCGCGGTTTAGACGTATTGCAGGCCGATGCTTACTCCAGTGATGCAGGCATGGCAGTATCTCAGTTTCGCGTCGTTGAACCCGACGCACCCGTCGACTGGAATCGAGTTACTGACGACGTTCACGAATGCCTGCAAGGTCACCTTGCTATCGACGCCCGCATAGCTGAACGAGCCCGCGTGTATCGACGTAGAACAGCTCTAGCGGCAAAATCCGCGCCGACGCGAGTTACCTTCGACATTGACTCTGCTACCGACGCGACGATTATTGAGGTGCACACAGAAGATCACATCGGGGTGCTGTACCACTTGACGCGAACTCTCGCTGAAATGGGGCTTGATATTCGCTCAGCAAAAATTCAGACTATTTCTAACGAAGTTGTCGACACATTTTATGTGACGGGCTCAAATGGCCCGACACTGGAGGAACTCCACCGCAGAGAGGTCGATGTTGCTCTCCGACACGCGCTGATGCTTGTCGGGTGACTCAAGTCGTTAACGGCGACGAGTAACCTCTCGCAAATGCCAGATCGAGCAACGGGACAGGACCTACTTGGTTGGGCGGAGACACTGTCCGGAATTGCTCGAACCGGCTTGGGTTTCACCGAAAGCCTGTATGAGAAGGAACGGTACGAAGAGATTCTGAAAGTCGCCGCTCAGATCCGCGGAGCCGTCACCTCGGACCCAGATATAAATGCTGTGGTGGATGAATGGATGCAAATGGTGGGCACGGGAGTAGCTGGCTACGTCACACCCAAATCAGCTGTTGGTGCTGTAGTCAGTAACGAAAAGAATGAGATTCTGCTAGTTCAACGCGCTGACAGTGGAGTATGGCTGTACCCGACCGGCTGGGCGGATATCGGTTATTCACCCGTTGAAGTGGCCATCAAAGAGGTACACGAAGAAACGGGTATCCACTGTGAGCCACTGTCGCTCATTTCGATCGTGGATGGGATGCGACAAGGTTTTACTCGGATACCGCTCTACTCGATGGTCTTTCATTGCAGAGCGATAGGCGGTGAACTCCAGTCCCATCCGCTGGAAACCAGCGATGTCGGGTGGTTCTCGCGTGATTCATTGCCTGAGCCGTTGGCAGGTCTCGAAAGATGGGTTGATAACGCCTTCGATGCGATTGAAGGACAAACGAAACCAGTCGAGTTTGATCCACCACGTTCACTGCCGTGGGAAGAGGAACCTAACTAAGGAACCGCGGATCGCGCCTCACTCGTCTTGCTGACGTAAGAACTGCTCAAGTTCATCGATCATGGCTTCGGGATCATCTGTCATGTCAGTGACCTCGTCGGCAGCGTCGTCAAGAAGTTGTTGCGCATACTCGGCGAGGTTTGGGTCACTTTCGACTAGTTCGTTGATCTGGCGATCATAACTGGCAGCCGCGATTTGCAGGTCTGTTGCCCCTAGAGGGATGTCGAGGAAGTCCACGACCCGTTGCACTAACGCCAGAGCGGCTTTGGGGGAGGGATTGTGACCGATGTAGGAAGGCACCGCCGCCCAAAACGAAAGACTGTCGAAACCTCCGTGATGGAAAGCCTCGTTGAGCACACCAATAATTCCAGTGGGACCCTCGTACTGAGAAGGAGTTAGCCCAAGCTCCAGATTTATGACCTCATTGCTGGAAGCACCCACTACATCGACTGGAGCTTGGTGATGAGTGTCGGTCAATAAAGCGCCCAAGGTGACCACAGTTTGTGCCGATAACTGGTGTGCCACCGAAACCAGTGCTTCAGAAAAAGTGCGCCAACGAAGCCTCGGCTCGATCCCCAATACGGTTATGAGCGGACGACCGTCGTCAAGTTCTCCCACCCGAACCTCATTGACTGGCCAATCAATACGACGTTCCTCACCCTCTAATCGCACATTGGGTCGCGCCGACGCGAAGTCGTAGAAATACTCAGGGTCTATTGTGGCTACTTGTCGACAGTCATAACGACGTGTTAGATAACCCACGGCCTCGGTTGCTGCATCTCCGGCGTCGTTCCAACCAGTGAAAGCTGAGAGGAGCACAGCATCTTCCAAGACGGGATGTTCGCTCCAGTCGACGTGTTCCACGCCGAAAAGGTTATCTGCGGATCTTGGAATCCGTACCATAAAGGCATTGATCGGGAGCGACCCAATGACGATTGAGATCAGTATCTGTGACGAAGTGACCGAAGCGGTCGTCTCGGCCTTTGCCAAACTCATACCTCAGCTATCTAGATCTGCGCCTCTCCCTACCGCCGAAGAGTTGAACGAAATCGTCGCTCATGAAGCATCGACCATCCTTCTAGCTACGGACGCGGAGACAATCCTGGGTTCAATGACCCTTGTTCTTTTCCCGATTCCCACAGGAATGCGAGCGTGGATAGAAGACGTGGTGGTTGATGAGAGCGCTCGAGGTCGCGGCGTAGGCGAGGCGCTGAACCGGCGCGCCCTAGAGATAGCGGTGAATGCGGGAGCCAAAACGGTCGATCTGACCTCTCGCCCTTCGCGCGAAGTCGCGAACAGGCTCTACCAGCGCCTGGGGTTTGTGACTCGAGAGACAAACATTTACCGCTACGAGGCTTAGAACATTGAATGACCAACCAAATGAAAGCATCTATGAGCGAGTCGGCGGATTGCAATGGTTCGATGAGTTGTGTTCGCGCTTCTATCAGCGAGTAGCGGCCGATGAAGTGCTTCGACCGCTCTACCCTGATGACCTGGAACCGTCTCGCTATTGGCTCGCGCTTTTCCTCGCACAATATTGGGGAGGGCCAGGCGATTACTCGATCACCAGAGGGCACCCGAGATTACGAATGCGTCACGCGCACCTGCGGGTAGGTGTCGCCGAGCGAGACCGTTGGTATCACCACATGGCTGCGGCCGTATCCGAAAGCCAGATTGATGCTGATCTACAAGAGCAAATCCTCGCATATTTTTCGATGGCGGCTACCCATCTCGTCAACACCGCCGATTAAATAAGGATCGACCCCCGCAAGCCCAGTAAAATCTGTTCTCCTAGGAGGAGATCGAAGATGGACCAAAACGCGATCGATTTAGGTCTGTTAATTCTGAGACTGGTTCTAGGAGTGACGCTCGCACTTCACGGCGTTGCCAAATACCGTGGAGGCATCGCTGGTGTTGGCCGATGGTTCGACAGTGAGGGCTTAAGACCGGGTATCTTGCACGCTCATCTTGCAGCATCCAGCGAAGTGGTATTCGGTTGCGCAATAGCTGCAGGGTTGATGACACCCCTAGCCTGCACGGGATATATGGGAGTCATGATCGTCGCCGGCTGGGTAGGCCATCGAAAGAACGGATTTTTCATCATCAAAGATGGATGGGAATACGTGTTTGTGCTTGCTGCCGGTGCGGCGTCGCTGGCATTGCTTGGACCCGGATCATGGTCGCTTGATAATGCGTTGGGGTTGACATGGAGTGGTCGTGGGTGGTTTATGTTGACGGTATTGGGCGGAGTTGGTTCCGCTGTTGCTCTTCTGGCTTGCTTCTATCGCCCCAAGGCAGATGAAGTGCCCTCCGCGTAGCCTCGTACACTGCGCGACGTGCCTAGCCAAATATGGGACCTGCGAATCAAGCTACTTCGATACTCCGGAGTGTCGATCGTTGCAATAGCTGTGACCCAAATCTCGTTGTGGGTCGGACTGGTGATTATCGATTGGCCTGCTATCGGCGCTAACACCTTCGCAGTGTCGATCGGCGCGATACCGGCGTATTTTTTGAATCGATCATGGGTTTGGCGTCGAACTGACAGTCATTCGTTGCGTGACGAAATCTTGCCGTTTTGGCTATACAGCCTCGTTGGACTCGCTATGTCGTCGGTTCTTGTTGGTGTCGCCGATCGATGGTCGAGTTCGACGCCCATCGTGATGCTGGCAAACTTGGCGGCGTATGGTCTGCTGTGGCTGGGCAAGTTTTTCTTGCTAGAGAAAATCCTCTTTAAAAGGCCTCAACGTGATGATGAGAAGTGATCTGGAAACGGCGGCCCGTTCAGCGCGAGGTTTTATGCCCCACGATGAAGGTCTGTGCCTTTACCAAACAGTGCTCGACATCACGGCTCCCGGTCCAATCGTGGAACTTGGTTCGTACTGTGGAAAGTCCACCATTTACATAGGTGCGGGGGCTGCCGAGACCGGTTTGGTGGTGTTCACCATTGATCACCATCGTGGGTCGGAGGAGATGCAAGAAGGGTGGGAGCATTACGACGGCGAAGTCGTAAACCGCGATACAGGAAGAATCGATTCGTTGCCCGTTTTGCGTCGCAATCTGGAAGAAACCGGTCTCGAGGGTTCAGTTGTGCCCATTGTCGGAGACTCCCGAATCGTCGCGTCGCACTGGGCAACCCCGGTTTCGATGGTGTTTATTGATGGTGGCCATGGCCCCATCCCAGCCCACGCCGATTACGACGATTGGGCTTCCAAAATCGCTCCCGGCGGATTTTTGGCGATCCACGACGTTTTTCGGGACCCTGCGGATGGCGGCCGCCCTCCCTACGAAATTTTCCTTCGAGCGGTAAACGAAGGTGGCTTCACAGAGCATGTGGCTGTCGGCAGTCTCCGCGTGCTGCGTAGCTCGCGTTGAGAAGCCGTTCAATGTGTTAACGAAGCAAGGGCAATCCTTCTCCGATAATCAGACGGGAGCCTTGAGATCTGTGGTCAAGCGCGTCGGCGGCTAATACCACGGCAGCGCTGGAATAAGTCGAACGTTCGTTGTCCGGAAAGGTGATGCGTTCGGGAAATACCATCCCAGTGAAATACGCACCATCGTTATCCCGCAATGGTTGAACGCTTTCGAACAGGCTCCGAGCACTGTGTTCATCGCCAACAGCGAGATAGGCCATAGCGCATTCACAGGTTTCAGCTGCCGTTACCCACGGTTGATCCGAAACACAGCGCACTCCGTGGTCGTCGAGAACGAAATCTTCACATCGTTCGGCTAGACGCTGAGAAGCGGACTCTCCGATGATTGCTCCGGCAAGCACTGGGTAATACCAGTCCATAGCCCAACGCCGTTTCGGCTCAAACTCGGCTTCGTGATATTGAAGAAGATCGGCTAGGCGAACGGCAGCGAACTCCCATTCGGGTCGGTCTTTGCCTAACCGGTGAGCGATAGCGATCCCACAACGCAAAGAATGATAAATCGAAGAACTTCCGGTAATTAGCGAATATGACCAAGGCATCCCGTTGGTATGAACAGCCCACGGGATGTGACCGGCGGCGCTTTGATGGTCGACGACGAAATCTAAGGAACGTCTCACAATCGGCCACATGTCTTTTAGAAAAGTGAGATCTTCGGTCGTCAAATAATGGTGCCAAACCCCAGTCGCTACGTACGCGCAACAATTCGTGTCAACCTTCGCGTCTTCAACGCGGTCAAGGAGGTAATAGTGATGCCAACTTCCGTCTGCGCGTTGAGCCTTAGCTAGCCACTCGTACGCGCGATCTGCGGCATCAACAAAGCCAGCAGCGGACAAAGCCATGGCTGCTTCGGTGTGGTTCCAAGTATCGGCATGCCCATCAGGGAACCAAAGAATCATTCCTTCTTCGGATTGCTGGTTAAGAATGGTTGATGCTGTCGCTGTGATTTGATCTTCGGTCAACACTCTGGTGAATTCAGGTTGCATTCACTTCCTCCACGATGGGTTTGATCGCATACAGCACTATGGATTTGCCAATAATTGGATTCAGCAAACGGTCCACAGTGCGGGTTATCCAGGGATTCTGAACGATGTCCCATACCAGCATCCGGTGGTAGGCCCTCACCAGACGATGCTTGTCATTGGCTGGACCGACAGCACATTTCAACCACCAGTAAGGAGAGTGCAAAGCGTGAGCCCGATCCCAGCCACAAGGCAGTAGACCAACTTGACGAATTTTCGATCGTAATTGCGCCCGCCGGTAAATTCTGACGTGCCCTCCGACTGCTTTGGGGGCGTAGTACTCATCGCTTAGCTTCCAGCAAATCTTTTCGGCTACCCAGGCAGGCACGGTTACAGCGATGCTGCCCCCTGGTCGTAACACCCTCGCAAGCTCCCCGATTGCGGTTTGGTCATCAGGTATGTGTTCAAGTACCTCTGAGCAAATAATTCGATCGAATGTTTCGTCTGCGAAAGGCAGTTTGAGGGCGTCAGCGCTGACTGGTTGCCCTTGGACCTCGTCATGTAGTTCACCGGCTTCAATCATTGCAGCGAAGGTGTTTCTAACGTCAACTAGCTCTTCAAGGCTCTGGTCGAGCGCCACAATTCGACAGCCGCGCCGCACGGTTTCGAATGCGTGCCGTCCCGCGCCACAACCCATATCGAGAACCAGATCTCCCGGCTTTGCTCCCAGCCGGTCGTAGTCAACCGTGAGCATCAGCGAGCCGTTTCATCCAGTAACGCGTAGTAGTGCTCGACCGTTTGTTCAGCAGTAATCCGCCACGAGAAATTTTGTTCCACCCGTTTCCTGCCCGCCCTGCCAACAGTGGCCCGCAAATTCTTTTGTTCTAGGGCCCATCGAATTTTGGCTGCTAAGGCTTCGCTGTCACCTGGCGGCACTTGAAGTGCTGTCACCCCGTCATCACCCACTACTTCGGGCAATGCTCCCCCAGTAGTCGCGACGAGGGGCACCCCACAAGACATTGCCTCAATAGCGGGCAACGAGAAACCTTCATAAAGGGACGGCACTACCGCGACTTCAGCCTGGTTGTACAGCTCAACAATGCGCTGGTCCGAAACACCACTCACAAATTCGACACTGTCGGAAAGGTCAAGTTCTTCGATAAGACCAGTAGCTCTGGAATCGTATTTGGGTTTGCCAATGACAACGAGATGAACTCGGGGGTCGTCGGTGCGGAGCTTTGCCAATGCTTCAAGCAGAAATGCGAGACCTTTCATGGCAACATCTGCACTGGCCGTGGTCATGAGCCTCGCTGGGACCACATCAATCTGTTCCATCGGATGAAACTGCGCTGGATCGACACCGACATGGACTATGTGTAACCGGTCCGGATCAACTCCATAATCGGTGACGATGTCGTCGAAGCTATTTGATGACACTGTAAGGATGCGAGGTAGCCGTCGAGCGACCTTGGTCTGCATTCCCGTAAAGGCGTAAAAGCGGTTTTTGGTGAAACGTTTCCATGGAGTTGGAGCGTGTTCCGTCTCCAGTCGACGGTCCACAGTTATGGGATGATGAATGGTTTCGAGCACGGGAAGCCCCGCCTCATGAATTTTCCAAATACCGGACCCTAGACACTGGTTGTCGTGCACCAGATCGAACTCGTCGAGGCGACTCATCAACTCTCGGTGGGCTCGAAGACTGAACGTAAGCGGTTCAGCAAATGTCGCTCCTGCTGTGACTAAATATTCCAGTACATCGAAACGATCTTTGAATTCGCTAAGGCGCGGGATGCGGAAGGGATCGGGCATCCGGTAAAGGTCAAGGCTAGGCAACTTGGTCAGAGGGATATCTTCATCGGTGTGGGGGTAGGGCGGTCCCGACATGACTTCTACGTGATGCCCGAGGGCTGTCAGTTCGCGCGCCATGTGGCGGGTATAGACACCTTGACCCCCGGTGTAGGGGTGACCTCGATACGTTAAAAAGGCGATGCGGAGTGGACGGTCGCTGGACATGAGACCCTTTCCCAGCTCGCTTGGGCGAAACGTAACTATCAATGCTACCGGCCGGTAACCCAATGCCCCAAAGGTCGACTCGTAGGCTCAGTAGCCCAGGTGCTCATGAGGTCCTGAAGGTGCTGAGAGTGAGGAAGCGTGCGGGCATTAATACAGAGAGTTAGCCGAGCTTCAGTTTCGGTTGACCAGCACATTATTGGAACCATCGGCAATGGGTTATGCGTCTTTGTTGGTGTTACTCATGCGGATGATGCAACCACCGCAAAAAAGTTGGCTGACAAGATCTGGAACTTGCGGGTTTTTGAAGACACACAGGGATTGATGAACCATGCCGTAGGTGAACTCACCGGCGATGTCTTGGTAATCAGTCAATTCACCCTTTACGGAAACACAAAAAAAGGCCGCCGCCCATCATTTGTTCAGGCGGCTCGACCAGAAACAGCCGAACCCCTGATTCGATGCCTCTGTGAGGCGCTGACCGACCTCGGTGCCAACGTCTCGACTGGCCAGTTTCAAAAGCACATGGAAGTTGAAATTCACAATGACGGTCCAGTCACCCTGACGATCGACGTCTGAATTCAAATAACGCTGTCCCTGCCAATAACCCCATCGCAATTAGAGAAATAGGCAGCTTGCCGAATTCAGTCGCCCACGTGTTCCCACTGCGCAGTTCGACGGAGGTGGTGAGCACTGTTTGTTCTCGGAGTTCACTTCTGAGAACCACATCTCCATTCGCAGAAACAATCGCCGAGTAACCCGTAGTAGAGGCCTGTAGTACCCACCGGTCGGTTTCGATTGCTCTGAGCCTTGCGCTTGCGAGCGATTGCTCTGGAACTAGCGACGTCGTGTATGACGATGCCAGAGTGGGATTAGTGAGGATACGAGCCCCGGCTTTTATTCCGCTGCGAACTCGCTCAGGGAAGTACACCTCAAAAGAAATTGCGTTTCCGATTGGCCCTAGACGTGACTCGAGTAATCCTGGCCCATCGCCCGCTAGGGCCTCTCTGGGGATCAAAGACAGGTCGGCAAAATTCTCTACGAAACCGCGAAGAGGTATGTACTCGCCGAATGGAACAAGGTGGACCTTGTCGTACCGTCCGGCGATCCCGCTATTGGGATTTACGGAAACAGAGGCGTTGCGAAAACGATCCCCGTCCGTTTCCGAAAAATTCGCGACTATGACCGCGTCGAGATCAGTTGCCAGCTGAGTAATAGTCGCTAACTCGTCGCTTGTTTCCAACGGTACGTCAGCCGTCACGCTGCTTTCTGACCAGACCATCAGATCGGTATCGATGGGTTGTTTGGCTATAGCTTCTAGGTGCCGGTCGAACACTGCTAGCTGGTTGCTCGTTGCCGCTCTTGTACCTAATGCGCCACCCGCTTGGACAACGCTGGCATTGATGACACTGTCGGTACGTCCAGTAGGGCTCACACGGGCGACGGCGATTAACAGCACAATCGCGGCTAACGGCCCCAAAGTGGTTCGTAGCTGCGCCGATAAAGCTCCTTCGACACCAACGGCAATAATCCCGATCGAAGCGATAAGAAGGAGGGCTCCCCCAACGCGAACGACATCGACAAGATAGGTATCGACTGGACCGAGAGCGAGGTTTGACATTGGCACGCCACCGAAAGGGACTACCCATCGCAGGGCTTCGCCCAGCACCAAGGCCGAAGGGACAGAGATCGAACGTCCAATCCCGTTGGCAGGAATGAATGCCATCGGCAACGCCATAATCAGGGCTTGAACAGGAGTCGCTATGACCCAACCAGGAACGGTTAAGTCGATCATCCACGTCAGAGCCACTGCGTAGTACCCCATCCACAAGCTCCACGCATCGAACAAACGGCGCCTGCGGCTCAGACTCCGCGAAGTTCTAAGAAAAATGCCTAATCCGATGGGAGCCAGTACCCACATTCCATACGGCGGAAGAGATAGTGAAATCACTGCCCCGAGAAGGAATCGCCCAACAGGCGCCAGCCGGATCATTTTGCTTTGAGGTAGTCGAGGGCGGCATCTGCACATTCGCCACCCTGTCTGATGCAAGCCGGAATTCCGAGACCTCTGTAAGCAGCTCCGGTCAAGAAAACCCCAGGCATTTCTGTCCGCAAATCACGTTCAATTGCGCTCACCAACCGATCGTGTCCTGGCGCGTATTGGGGAAACGCATCGATCCATCGCGAAACCCGCCACTCGATGAGGCTCCCCTCAATGTGCAAAATGTGAGCTATTTCGGTGAGCAACGCTTCAACAAGATCATCGTCATCGAGAGCCAACGCCCTCGTATCTCCAGCTCGACCGGCAGACACCCGAAAAACGGCATGTTCGTCGTCAACCCAATGCGGCCATTTGGAGCTACCCCAACTGATGGCTGTCGTGAGTAGCCCCTCGGTATGAGGCACAAGCACACCTGAAGCATCAAGGGGGTGGTGAACGTCGGATCGACGAAAGCCCATAGTGACTAACGCGACGGACGCGTGCTCTATGGAAGACAGCCGGCTGGCGGCTGATGAGCAACTAGATAAAAGGTTCGCTGCTTGATCAGCAGGTGTTGCGAGAACAACGACGTCACTTTCGATGGTGGCGCCGTTAGTGGTGATGTTCAGATACCCATCGTTGCTAGCAATGCTGGTCACGCGCGTATTCGTTCGAATGTCAGCGTCACCGAGCGCGCTTACTAGCACCTTGACGAGGTGACCCATTCCGTTCTCAAAGCTGAGGAAGAGCGGTTTCGTATTCTCGGGAGAGATTTTTGTTTGTTCTTTAAGTCCCGCGATCAAACTGCGGTGCCGTCGCGAAGCAGTCTCTAACTGAGGGGCGGCCAACGCCACGTCAAGATGGTCAGTGTCGCCTGCGTTGATACTTCCGATTAGAGGGTCAACTAGCCGATCAGCGATCTGATCGCCCATCCTGCGCCTAATAAGCCCACCGACGGATTCATCGTCGCCCGGCCAGTCGTCGGGTCGGATTCGGTCTAAGCCAGCGCGAAGTACAGCAAGCGGACTAACGATTCGACTTCGTAACAACGGAAGCAGTTTCGTTGGCACCCCGAGAAGAAGACCTTCAGGAAGTTTTCGTAGTTCGCCATCAACTAAGACATAGGCGCCCGTCGTCGCTGGGCTAATGAGAAAATTGTCCAACCCGAGTTCTTCGCACAGTTCAAGTGCCCATGGGACTCTGCTGATGAAGGCATCAGCAGCCTCGTCAACAGGCCGTCCCAAAAAACTGGTCGTCAGAATCTTTCCGCCGAGACGAGGTGAGGCTTCGAGAAGAACAGCGTCGGTATCTGGCGACTGCTGCCGGATGCGGTGAAGCGTGGTGAGGCCTGCGATGCCTCCACCGATGACTACGGCACGCTTGGTCATGTCGCCAATAGGTCAGGGTTAAGGCCTTCGGTGTGAACCAACTCCACTACCTGCTCAAGTATCGCGGGGTTTGTCTCTGGAAGTACTCCATGCCCCAGATTAAAGATGTGCCCCGGCTTTCCTCCAGCTGCCTTGAGTACTCGGCGAGTCTGTTCGGCCACTACAGGCCAATCCGCTAAGCAGACTGCAGGGTCAAGGTTGCCTTGGACGGCAGTTTTTGATCCCACGCGACGTCGCACCTCATCGATTGGTACCCGCCAATCGGCGCCAACAACATCTGCCCCTGCTTCACTCATCAGTGACAAAATTTCGGCAGTCCCCACCCCGAAATGAGCGCGCGGGACCTCAAGGTCAGCTAACTCCTCAAACACCCGCCGGCTGTGAGGCAGAACGTGTTCCTCGTAGTCAACAGGCTGCAGTGCCCCTGCCCAGGAATCGAATAGTTGCACTGCGCTCGCTCCAGCGAGTACTTGAGATCGCATAGAAGAGATCGAAATATCTGACAAACGGGTCATTAATTCGTGCCAAAGATTTGGGTCTGAATGCATCAACGACTTGGTTCGAGCGTGATTACGCGAAGGTTGACCTTCGATCAAATAGCTAGCAACTGTGAAAGGGGCTCCGGCAAAACCAATGAGTGGAACTTCGAGTTGTTCGACTAGAAGTCTGACCGCATCCAAAACATATGGAGTATCGATATCTGGTTCAAGCGGACGCAGACGGTTTAGGTCTTCTTTACTTCGAAACGGTTGTTCTGCTGTTGGCCCTACGCCAGGAACTACATCAATCTTGAACCCCACTGCATTAACCGGGACCACTATGTCGGAAAACAAAATCGCCGCGTCGACACCATATCGACGAACGGGCTGCATGGTTATTTCAGCGGTGAGCGAAGCGTCTTCGATAGAGCGAAGAATGCTTCCATCGCCGCGAACTTGCCTGTACTCGGGTAGCGACCGACCCGCTTGTCGTTGGAACCACACCGGAACGCGGTCAACTGGCTGAAGACGGCAGGCTCGTAAATAGGAATTCGCGGTGAACGAGCGGCTCGGATGGTCGGGCGGAAGAGACATCTCATCTCCGACGCTACCGTCGGTTCACGCTTGGAGCCCTACTGGAGTACCGGTACAGCTTGGCTTTCTTGCGCATTGGAGTTGTCGAACTGCCCTAAAACTTCTGGGAAGGCTATGCTGGTCAGTTCTTTGAACTGGTGTTTTACGCGTGACTCACCCCGAAATTGAAGCTGAACAGTCGCATATTGATCGTGCACATCGCCTGCTCGAGCAGGCGCGCGACCGAGCGCTCAAGTTACGCGGAATGGTTGAAGTGAGTCGCGGAGGAACGACCCAAGCTCGCTATGAACGCGACGTGATCGAAGGAAGCATCCAAAACAGACTCGGTCAACTCCAATTAGGTTCAGCATCTCTGATTTTTGGACGAATCGATTTAGATAACCGCGACCAGTTCCATATCGGACGACTAGCCGTAGCAGACGAAGAACAAGAACCAGTGGTGGTGGATTGGCGTGCTCCTATAGCTGAACCCTTCTACCGGGCGACCGGCAGAGACCCGATGGGGCTCGTCCGGCGTCGACACTTCGTGAGTCGCGGTCGGGAGTTGCTTGACATCGAAGATGAGTTATTCGACCTCGATCAGTTAGATGAGGGCTTTCAGGGACACGGCGCCTTGTTAGCGGCTTTAGACCAGAATCGCGACGGGCAACTACGCGACATCGTCGCCACGATTCAAGGTGAACAAGACCAAATTATTCGCGATCCCCTTAAAGGGATGCTCATTGTCCAAGGTGGACCAGGGACCGGAAAGACAGTGGTAGCACTCCATCGCGCTGCGTACCTCCTTTACACACATCGTTTCCCGCTCGAAGGACAGGGCGTCCTCGTAGTAGGGCCCAACCGGTTGTTTTTGCGTTACATCGAACAAGTTCTCCCGAGTCTCGGCGAAGCCGGCGTATATCTGACGGTCTTAGCGGACTTATTCGTCGATATTTTTGATGATGTGCGCGTCACACTTCCCGATGAGTCGAACTCAGCTGCCGTCAAAGGAAATAAGCGGATGGTCTCAGTGGTCGCAGACACTATTCGAGACCGCGAACGAGCCTTGCGGGATGACCTCGTGGTGGGCTTCGGTCTTGCCAGGTTGCGTATTTCGGTATCTCAAAGCCGTGGCATCGTTCGCGAGGCGCGTCGAAGATATCGACGACACAACGCCGGACGTCGATACGTTGAACGTGAGTTCTTTGCAGCGCTTGCAGCTTCACACCATTCTCAACCTGACCCCGACAATGTGCGTTATCGGTTACGGCGTGACTCCAGAGTTCTTGAAGCGCTTGAATGGATGTGGCCGGTGCTGACTCCGGCTCAATTACTCAGAGATTTATTCGGCTCTAAGGCTCTTATCGCTTCCGCTGCAGGGGAACATTTCTCCGAAGAAGAATCGCTGACGCTGTTTCGACCAAGAGGTGAGTCGTTATCCGATTATCGATGGAGTGACGCCGACGTGGCGTTATTGGACGAGGCCTACTCGGGCCTAGGGCCGCGTTTAGATAGGCAGCGCAAGGCCCGAGACCCTGAAATTCGTACGTTCGGGCATATCGTTGTCGACGAAACTCAAGATCACACACCAATGGCGTTGCGAATGATCTCCCGCCGTTCCTTGAACGGATCCATGACACTCGTGGGAGACATTGCGCAGGCAACAGCCCCTGGGGCCGCAGCGAACTGGGATGAGGTGTTGAACTACATGCCGGCCGGGGCAAGTGAGCACCGTGTTCGCGAACTGACGCTCAGTTACCGCATTCCTGCACCCAATCTCGAACTGGCCAACAAGGTCCTTGCTGTCGTTGCACCTGAGCTCGCTCCGCCTAAAGCTGTGCGCTCGGTCGGTAGCCCACCGCGCGTGGTTGAAGTAGCAGGCCAACCAATAGCTTCCGTTCAATCACTTGTAGAGAAGGCCGTATCAATGGTTTTAGAAGAGTCAGAGGCGCTTGAAGGTGGTTCGATCGCCGTTATTGCACCCGCAAGTCTCATCGAAATGGTCGACGAATCTCTTCGGGCAAAAGGCGTTGATTACGGTCGGGCGACGACAGCGAGCCGAAACGTAAGTGGTCCCCTCCACCCCAAAATAGCTTTGGTACCAGTGCAACTCGTAAAAGGCCTCGAGCTAGACGGCACTGTGGTCATCGAACCGGCGACAATTCTTGATGAAGAACCGCAAGGTCTGCGAGCGCTGTTTGTAGCCCTTACTCGCTCCACCAAGCGTTTAGCGATAGTGCACGCGCGTCCACTGCCTCAAGTACTCGTCGACTAAGCCCACCCCTACCCATACGGCCAGGGTCGTTGAAGATCCACACGGCAAATTTCTAGTCAAGAGGGGCTAGGCGGACCCGAGGATCTTGTCCACCGAAATTTCAATGACGGTACGATCTGACCGCTCTTGCGGCACTCGATACCGCTGGGCGTAACGTTGCGTTCCTTGTAAGCAACGATCAGGATCGGCAGATACCAACGCTGTTCCTTCGAGGCTCAACCAACGGCCTCCGTCAATCTGACATACAACAGCCCGAGTTCCAGGTGACTCCACCAAAATCCGACTTTTCATTGACTTTGCCCAAGTGATCACTCGGACCAACTGAGCATCGAAATCCCAAGTGAATCCCACGGCTGAGACGTGAGGGCTGCCGTCGGAGCGAAGCAAAGTAAGCGAAGCGAGATGGCGTTCGGCTAAGAAAGCGCTCACGTCTTTTGTGGGGTTCAAGGGATCTAACGACATTACGGGTGCGCGATCGCGTCAAGGACGTTAAGTCGTGCTGCTCGTCGAGCGGGCAGAATGGCGGCAAGGACGCCCGCGGCAGCGCACATGACGAGAATGATGACAAAGTTTCCAACTGGAATGCCGAAATCTGTGATGAATGACTCTGGCATGGCCTGAACTGCGATAAAGCCGAGCAGAGTTCCGACAAGTATTCCCAATACCCCGCCGAATACGGCGATGATTACCGCTTCCCATCTGATCATTCGCCGTGTTTGACGTCGCGTCATCCCGACGGCTCTGAGGAGTCCAATTTCTCTTGTTCTTTCGAACACTGACAGCATCAATGTGTTCACGATGCCCAACACCGCAATGACGACAGCGAAACCGACCAGTGCGTTGACTGTGAGTAGCAAGGTGTCGATCCGGCCTTCAATTGTTTCTTGGTACTCCGTTCGGTCTTGGAGGATCGCTTCAGGGTAATTGATGGCGATCGCATCAAGTTGCGATCGGATGTTTTGGACCTCAACTCCGTCTTCAAGTTCTACAGCAGCGAAAAGGTCTGACTGCAGTGACGGGTCGAACCCGCTTTCGTAGGTGCTCATATCGATGACCCAGTTACCGAGAATGGAACCGTCATCAAAAATTCCGACAACTCGCAAATCTTTCGTACCGGCAACCGGGAATGTTGCCGACACCACATCGCCTACAGCCAAGGTCAGATCTTCGGCAGGATCCTTGTGTACTAGGACACCGTCGTGGGACAAGCCTGAATAGCTGCCTTCAATCAGCGAGATGTCCAGTACGTGGCCCAAACCTTCTTCTTGAGTACCGATCACGTCTTTTGATGAACCGGCAACACTCATTTGGGCGGTGCCGACTCCACCGCGAAAACCGACAGCTATCGCCACACCATCAATCTCTTTGATTTCTTCAACGAGCTGGGGGCTGAAGCCCCACGAACCGTCTCGCTCTGTATCAATGAAGAAATCTGCCCCCAAAGAGGAATCCAGTATTGAAGAAAATGTCTTTTTGAAACTGGTGCCGACAACCAAAACCATTGCAACTAGAGCTAGACCGACCATCAAGGCCGAGGCCGTGGACGCGGTTCTGCGGGGGTTTCTGCTCGCGTTTTCTCTCGCCAAGTTGCCGGATGCGCGTGCGAACCGAGTCAGAGGCCAACCCAAGAGTCGGGCTGCGGGCCTGGCTATGAGGGTGCTGAGAAGGGAAATAGATATAAATAGCAGCAGCGCTCCCGCCGACAAGAGCCCGAGTTGTCGTAAGGCGCCACCGTCGCTTGTGGTTCCGAAGGCGGTTGCGAGAACACCACCAACTCCCAAAAGAAGTCCGACGATGGTTCTGCGGCGACCACCGCCCGACCAGAGAGTCAGGTCATCTCGTAAGGCAGCGATGGGCGGAATCCTTGAAGCTTTCCGCGCCGGTGAAATAGCTGCCAGCAGGGTTATTCCGATACCTACTATTGCCGCCGCGATCCATGTACGCGCAGCGATGACTAACGGTCCATCTGGCAAACCTGATCCGTCCCCAGCTTGAGCTATAAGTGCCTTGATGATCCACGTGATCCCCAGACCAGCGAATACGCCGATCACAGAAGCAATCACCCCGATAAGTAGAGCTTCAATCAGAACTGAGGAACGTATTTGACGCCCAGTTGCGCCGATAGCGCGAAGTAAACCCAATTCTCGAACCCGTTGACCCAGAACGATTGCGAAGGTGTTGTTGATGATGAAGGCACTCACGACGAGGGCAATGGCGGCAAAAACCAGGAGAGCGTTCTGAAAGATGGTGATAAATGTGTCGAATTGATCGCTGAACTCACTTGCCACAACATCACTGGTGACCGCCTCGAAACCAGTTGGCAGTTCCTGGGTCAACGTGTTCGCTAGTGCGGTTTCATCCACTCCAGGCATAGCGGCGACCGTCACTGTTAGAAATGAGTTGGGATAATTGAAGAGTCGTTGAGCGGTTGTGGTGTCGATCAGTACAAAAACACCACCTCCTCCATTGTCTAGACCCCACCTGGTGATGCCACTAACCCGCAAATCCTCTGGTGGTTGCAATGTGCGAATGGTGATGACGTCTCCGACCGAGATGCCATATCTTGCTGCCGTGTCTACATCGACCATGGCCTCGCCATCGCCGGGCGCCGTTCCTTCGATCGTTTGAAACCCGCTTAATTCTGCAGTTTCCTGCTCAAAATTAAAGGCGAGAGTAGGCGCCCCACCAGTCGGTTTAACCAAGGTTTCACCAACTGAAATTCTGGGGAATCCTGTAATCACCCCCTCGGCGCCGTAGACGCCTTTGGTAGATCTGATTTGATCAACAACTGTCTGGGTCACGACGGGCCGACTAAAAGCATCATCTTCGATTGTTTCGACGCCCCGTACTTGAAGCCAATCAGGACCGGCGATCTCTACGGCGATTTTGTCAAAGACAGAGCGGAGGCTATCGGCGAGAATAAATGAGCCCGAAACGAAAGAGACGCCTAGTACAACTGCAAACGTGGTTAAGGCGAGTCGAATCTTTCTCGCCAACAATGAGTTCAGGGTGAGTTTGAACACATCAGTCGCCTAATTGCTTCATGGTGTCGAGGATCAGATCGGCAGACGGCGCTGCGAGTTCTTGAACGATGCTTCCATCGGCCAGAAATACGACGCGGTCGGCGTGAGCCGCGGCCGAAGGGTCATGGGTGACTAGGACAATTGTTTGACCCAGGTCGCTCACGGCCTTCTGCATGAACTCGAGAATTTCGTCACCTGTTTTGCTATCGAGGTTGCCTGTGGGTTCATCGGCGAAGATAATTTCGGGCTGCCCCGCCAGAGCTCTGGCGACGGCGACCCGCTGCTGTTGGCCGCCGGATAGTTCATTAGGTCGGTGTTTCAGTCTGTCGCCAAGTGCTACGGCTTCAACGACTCGTTCAAGCCAGGAAGCATCGGGTGCTGTTGCCCCTAGTTGTTGGGGTAAAACGATGTTCTCCTCAGCGGACAGTGTTGGGATGAGGTTGAAAGCTTGAAAGACAAAACCAATCCGGTCCCGACGAAGCAAAGTGAGCTCACGATCGGACAATTGACTGATATCAGTGTCTCCAATGAACACCTGACCAGCAGTGAGTTCATCTAGCCCGGCAAGGCAGTGCATTAGGGTCGATTTCCCCGAACCCGACGGACCCATAATTGCGGTGAATTCTCCACTTATGAGATCGATTGATAGTCCGTCGAGAGCACGAACTTCGGTGTCGCCTGAACCATAAATTTTGCTTGCGTCTACCGTTCGGGCAGCCAGCGTGGTGGTGTTCATATCGGCAACTCTATGGGCGACCTTGTAAGTATGGTTTGCCCGCAAATAATTTTATGATGAGAACTTCCGATCCACGCGCACGGAGCGTGTTTGAGAAAGCAATCGGGCTATATCTTTGCCGAACGAAACCGATTGATACCTCAGATATTGGACTCAAGGCCCTATATTCGCTCCCGTCAAGCGGGAGGGCTAGGGTCAAAGTTGATGGCGGAACGCGTGCTGGTGACGAAGTTAGGACTCGACGGCCACGATCGAGGTGTCAAAATCGTGGCGCGCATTTTGCGCGACGCAGGTTACGAAGTGATCTACACCGGATTGTTTCAAACCCCCGAGACCGTCGTCGCTGCCGCTATCGATGAAGATGTTTCCGCGATCGGAGTCTCCATGTTGTCGGGAGCTCACGAAGCGATACTCCCAATGGTTATAGGAGCTCTTTCAGACGCCGGTGCTGATATCCCTGTGATTCTCGGAGGCATCGTTCCGGAGGATGATTTCCAAACCATGTACGACGCGGGTGTTGCACGGGTACTGACTCCAGGCGCTACTGCCAACGAAGTGGTTGAAGCTGTGCGTGGCGCCATTGAAGAGTCGCGCGTTAGTTGACCTCTAGGGACAACTTATTGACGCTCTTGTAGCATCTAACACGTGATCATTGAACGATTTGGAGTTGTCGGTTGCGGGCTCATGGGTTCAGGCATCGCAGAAGTAGCCGCGTTAAGTGGCTGCGATGTGAAAGTCGTGGAAGCGAACGAAGGCGCTCTGCAAGCCGGTATGGAACGCATTGAAAAAAGTCTCAACCGTGCCGTCCAGGCGCAAAAAATGACTGAGGAGCATCGAGAAGAGGTGATGGGAAACATTTCTTTCTCCACCAAGCTTCCGAGCCTCGCCGATAGGGAGTTCGTGGTTGAAGCCGTGATTGAGCAAGAAGAGGCAAAGCTCGATGTTTTCCGGCGTTTGAACGACGTAGTTGATGACCCCGAAGCGATCCTGGCGAGCAACACCTCGTCCATCCCGATCATGAAACTTGCGATGGCTACCAATCGACCACAGCAGGTGATCGGAGTCCACTTTTTCAACCCCGTCCCAGTGATGGGTCTGGTGGAGATCATTTCTTCCCTGCTTACCGGCGACAAAACGGCGGCTATGTGTCAAGAATTCGCGTCAGACCAACTGGGCAAGCGCGTAGTCAGTAGCCAAGACCGAGCGGGCTTTGTTGTTAACGCTCTTCTCGTTCCCTACATACTGTCGGCGATTCGCATGATGGAGTCCGGCTTCGCTAGTGCCGAAGACATCGACGCTGGCATGGTGTTGGGGTGCAACCACCCGATGGGACCATTGGCCTTGTGTGACCTAATCGGGTTAGACACGACCATGGCGGTGGCGGAATCGCTATATGAAGAGTTCAAGGAACAGCTGTATGCCCCGCCGCCGCTTTTGAATCGCATGTGCGACGCTGGTTTGCTGGGTCGTAAGAGTGGACGCGGCTTCTACCGTTACGGGTAACTCCCTAGCTGTACGATCTCTTCGATCCGTAAAGGAGAGAAGTCGATGAGTGGTGCCGTTGTCGAGGGAATTGATCACACCAAAGTTGCTGCTTGGTTTTCCGTTCACGTGCCGAGTTCGACTCCTCCTTTCGAATTCGAGCTGATTGCTGGGGGCCACTCAAACCTCACCTACAAAGTGGTTGACCAGGTAGGAAAAGTGTTCGTGCTGCGCCGGCCGCCTTTGGGGCATGTCTTGGCGACCGCCCACGACATGGCGCGAGAACACCGAATCATTACCGCCGTGGGCACAACTGATGTACCAGTGCCTCCAACTCTGGGAGTCTGCGAAGACGTAGAAATCAACGGAGCTCCTTTTTACGTTATGAAGTACGTCGCTGGTGCGGTTTTACATAGTGATGTCGAAGCAGAACTCCTTCCCCTGCCGGATCGCATGATGTTGAGCCAGCAAGTAGCCGAAGTCCTCGCCGAACTGCATTCGGTTGAACCTGACAACATTGGATTGGGTGACTTAGCGAAGCGAGAAGATTATTTAGGGCGGCAACTTCGAAGGTGGAGTCGTCAGTGGGAGCAATCCAAAACGCGGGAGCTGTCAACCATGGAGCACGTCCAGGGTCTCCTCGAACGAAAAAAACCGCTACAGGTTGGGTCCACGATCGTGCATGGCGACTATCGGCTCGGAAATATGTTGACCGACTCCAGCGAAATTCTGGCAGTTCTCGACTGGGAGTTATGCACGCTAGGGGACCCCCTAGCTGACGTCGGGTATCTGTTGAATAACTGGGTTGACCCTGATGAGGCTCCTGCGGGTTCTAGCGCCCCCACCCTCGCCGGGGGGTTTGCTTCCCGAGACGATTTGCTGATGTGGTATCAAAACGCTTCTGGTCGGGATGTATCCGGTGTCGCCTACTACCGAGCCTTTTCCTATTGGCGGTTAGCTGCAATCGTGGAAGGCGTCTTGAACCGTTACCTGAAGGGAGCAATGGGAGATCAGGACGACGTTGACACCAACGTTTTTAAAGAACAAGTAGAAATGCTCGCAACTACAGCGCTAGAAGTAGTCGAGTCTTAACGGAGAATTAAATGGATTGGCGACTGGAATAAATAGTCACCGGAACTTCAAGCCCATCAACGCTGAAGCGCGTTTCATGAATCCCGTCAACGAGTTCGCTCACACTTAATCCCGATTCCTTCAGCGACTCGCGCAATGTTTCTAAATGTTCGGTTTTGACCATCAACCCGGCGATTTTAGTGGTCCGATCAGTGCCCGCCAAAGAGACCCTCGTCCCCCCTACATCGAACTGCGCCCATCGATCTCCATCCACAAACGTCGGAGGGAGACCTAAAAGTTGTTCCCAGCGCTCAACAGCAGCCGTCATGTTGGTTACGGGAATGACGGAAGAAACATTCGTGGCGGTCATCGGGGCAACCTAGTCGGAAGGCGACAGTGACGAGCATGAGAGCCCAGATAGCCTCAACAACGTGAGTGTTGAAACCAGTTCAAAAACTGGCCGCTTTCTTGGCGGCGCTGTTGTTGGCGCAGTCGTCGGCGCGTTAGTTGCCGGTTTAATTGTGGTGAGCCTTGGTGACGCCCAACGTATTTATGTCACCGAAAAAATTGATGGCACCCAAGAAGTCGCGTTAGCAGTAGGCGCCGCCATTGATGAACTCGCTACCGCCACCACTGTCGCGTTGGACGACGAAGTTGTTACCGACTACGACGAGGTGTTCACCCCTCGCGTACAAATGACTGACGCTGGGCGTCTCGACGTAAAAGCTGTCCTGGCCGCAGTCGCTCCGTCGGTCGTACAAATCGAAATTGAAACTGAGGATTCAGTCTTTGGGGGAGGAGGACAGGGAACCGGTTTCATCATTAGTCCCGATGGGCAAGTCGTGACCAACGCCCACGTGGTCGAAAACGCTGTCACAATCAAAGTGATGTTGTCCGATGGGACTGTGAGATCCGCTGAACTTGTCCAAAAAGATCCGAGTAGGGATTTAGCGGTTCTAAAGATCGAGGGCGAGAATCTCCCGTCAGCGAGACTGGGCAATTCCGCTGAAGTAGAAGTAGGAGATGAAGTTCTTGCTATTGGCAACGCGCTCGGGTTGGGAGACACCCCGACTGTGACCACCGGCATCGTCTCAGCGCTTGACCGGCAACTTCAGCTTGCAGGAAATAGGCTGACACGCCTCATTCAGACTGACGCAGCGATTAACCCAGGTAACTCGGGCGGTCCGCTAGTCAACGCGAACGGTGAGGTCATTGGAGTCAACACCGCCATTGCCGGTAACGCGGAAGGTATCGGATTTGCTATATCGATTGACCATGCGCGACCAGTCATTGAGACCCTGCAGACGGGCGAAGTACCCAAGCGCCCTCTATTAGGCGTCAACATCATGGGCGTTGAAATGCTCGACGAGACCTCTCGACGTCAGTACGACATCTATGAAGGTGTTGAGACAGGCGTGGTCATCGTTGCTCTCGTCGAGGATGGAGCAGCGAACGCCGCAGGATTAAGGGTTGGTGAAGTCGTCACGAAGTTTGATGGCGTAGAAATCGAGACAGTCGACGATCTCGTTGACGCAGTGAAAGAAAGCGAAATTGGGCGGGTCGTCAAAGTCGTTGTCGTAAGTAACGACGGTTCGATTCGTAACGTCCGAGTCGAATTGGGCTTCACTGAAGGTGCTGGCGGCTGACGACGCTCCAGACGCGAAATGTGTAACCGTTCGGCGCGCCTCCTCAATGTTCGCGATACTTCTTCCGTTGAACGACGTCTATGTGACTAGCTGGAGACGATATGTCTGATCGTATTTTCGATACCGGAACCGATGACATCAATACCGAAGTGATTGATGGAGTAATGAGAATCACTCTCAATCGTCCTGAACGACGCAATGCCATGTCCGATGGCATGTTGCAAGGACTTGTCGCTTCGCTCGGTGATGCCGAGGTAGCAACTGATGTAGGAGCGGTTGTCCTTACTGGTGCAGGCGGAGCCTTCTGCGCCGGCGGAGACGTCAAAGGAATGGCAGAAGCGGGCGGTGAGGGCGGAGGTAGCGCCGTGCAGTACGACGCTCGCGTTCATTTGCAACGCCGCAACCAACGAGATACGGCCGGCAAGCTCTATGAGTTACCAAAGCCGACAATCGCGGCACTACCCGGTCCGGCTGCCGGAGCGGGCCTGTCAATAGCGTTGTCATGCGACCTTAGGTATGCGTCGCCCAACGCCATCCTCACCACAGCGTTCGCTCGCGTGGGCTTTAGCGGAGACTACGGAGGCACCTATTTCATGAGCCGACTGATCGGTTCAGCAAAAGCTCGCGAATTGTATTTGTTGTCGGAGAAAGTTGGTATGGAAGAAGCAGAACGACTTGGTCTCGTCAACGGCGTCTTTTCTGAAGATTCGCTGCAAGACGAAGTGATGGCAATCGGTCGACGTCTAGCGCAGGGACCCACCGTCGCGTACCGCTATATGAAGGAGAACCTGAACAGAGCAGTGCACGGCGAAATGGGAGAATGTTTAGACATGGAAGCCGCACACCACATTCATTGCGGACAAACTCGCGACCACAAAGAAGCCGCTAAGGCCTTTGTCGATAAACGCGAACCAGACTTCCAAGGACGATAAAGAAGTTTAAACCGCATCCAATACATCGCGGAGCTCCAAATTTGGCGGAGATGCCACAAAAACTCTACGTAGTTGGTGGAAGCGCGCCACCCGTCGGGCGTTGAATGGGGATACCTTCGAAATGGTGAGCGGCCGAACCTTCATCCAAAACCCAGGACCTACCAACATTCCTGATCGGGTCCTTCGAGCAATGGCAAGACCAGCCATCGATTTTGGCACTCCCGAGTTTTCGGTATTGCTTGACTCCTGTCTCACGAGGCTAAACAACCATATGGGGAACTCTGGGCCTCTGATCGGGTACACCAGTACGGGCCACGGAGCCTGGGAAGCAACTGTCACCAATCTGTTCGACACTGGAGCACCGATACTCCTTTGCGACAGCGGCCATTTCAGTCACCGATGGGGCGAGATGTGTGAAGCCCATGGCCTAGACGTCTGTTGGTTTGAGACCGGCTGGCAACAAGGTGTCGACCCCGATGCACTTCGTGACGTGCTCGCGACCGATGCCGGTCGGCGGATAGAAGGGGTTTTGCTCGCCCACACCGAAACTTCAACCGGGGTAACTTCCGACCTTGCGGCAATACGAACAGTTCTTGACGACCTAGAGCACTCAGCGTTGTTAGTCGTCGACTCGATCGCCTCCTTTGGGTGCACACCACTTGAGGTCGATTCACTCGGCGTCGATGCTTGTCTCGCCGTCAGCCAAAAAGGTCTGATGATGCCGATCGGGCTCGCATTCACCGGTATCAGCGATCGAGCTATTGCAGCCGCGTATGTAAACCAAAGAGGCAGGTTTTACTGGGATTGGCGACGCCGACTAGAGGCCGAGGGTTACCGCATGTTTTGTGGGACCCCACCCATACATCATCTCTTCGGACTCGATGAAGCCCTATGCATGATCGCAGAAGAGGGCGGAATTGACGCAGTGACTAGTCGACATCGCCGACTGGCTGACGCGGTGCGGGCCGCGGTTGAAGTCTGGAGCGAAGCCGGAGCGCTCAACTTCAACGCCACCAAAGCAAACGAGCGCTCCGACAGTGTGACATGTGTGCGGCTGGCCCAGGATTATGACGCTGACGAAGTTGTAGCAGTGGCCCGACAACGATTTAATTTGAGCATGGGAACTGGAATTGGTCCGCTAGCGGGGTCAACTTTTCGCATCGGACATCTGGGAGATCTCAACGTCCCGATGCTGCTCGGAGCGCTGGGAGCGGTGGAAGCTTCACTTCGGGCATGTCGAGTGCCGATCGGCACAGGTGGGTTAGAGTCCGCAACCACGATGTTGAGCGAGGTGTCATCGTAGGTGTCCTCATTAGCTCCAATGGCGACTACCGATCGTTTGACTCTCGTAGATCTAATTCATGACGCCCCATTGATGATGGTGATGGCTGTTACCGGTGGGGGAGTTGCTTCGATATCGGACCTACTCTCCGTCCCAGGGGCATCGCGAACCGTTCTGGAGGCCACCGTTCCGTATGCAGCGTCAGCCTTATCCGATCTCATTGGGTATACCCCTGTGCAAATGGTGGCAAGTGATACTGCTGAAGCGATGGCGACAGCATGCCTTGAGCGTGCGAAGCAGCTCGCTGACGCGGACATGCCAATAGCCGGAGTTGCATGTACAGCCGCGCTAACAACGGATCGTCTCCGAAGCGGTGACAATCGTGCTTGTATAGCAGTGGCGACCCTCCAGGGGGTTAGGTCATCTCATGTGGTGCTGGCAAAGGGCATGAACGATCGTGCCGCGGAAGACCGGATCGTGTCCGACGCCGTGCTTTCGGCCATCGCGACTGCAGCAAAGGTCGCGGAGTAGCGAACTCTGCGCCAGAATCTCTACATGGCGCGACGTGACACGCAACACATCCCACAAACCGCAGCCGAACTGGACGCTAAGTGGTTCACTTCGGTGATCGGTTCCAAATATGGCGGAGTGATCACTGGAGTGGAGACAGAGCCAATCGGTGAAGGCGTTGGATTCATGGGAGAACTCCATCGCTGCAACTTGACGTGGGAAGGGGGCGACGCGGCCCCAACATCGGTCATAGCGAAACTTCCGTCCAAGGTCGAGAAAAACCGCTCTTTAGGTGAAGCCCTCGCCGTCTACGAAAGAGAGATCTGGGTCTACAGCGAGATGAGAGGCGAACTCGGAATTATGATGCCCGAGTTCATTCACGCCGAACTTGACCCCAACCCCGCCCCGTGGCTCGAAACACTCTTCGTTTTTCTCTTCGAAAAACTTCCCATTGGTGGTGTGAGTTGGGTTCTCGACCGTTTGTTGTCGTTGGGGGTGAAGAGTCCCCGCAGATATTTGTTGGTCATGGAGGACATAGCGGACGCTCGACCTCCGAGCCAAGTCGCAGGCGGATCGATCAACGATGCCTTGGTTGGCCTCGATCTATTGGCCCGGTTTCATGCACACAATTGGATGAATCGAGATCGCCGGGATGCAAATCCGATCCTATGGAGTGTTGGTCGTACCCCGAAGGTCCTTCAGGCTAGTTATCGACGAAACCGCGACGCCTTTGTTGACCGTTTCGGTTCGTTAATCGGTGAAGCAATGATTGCGAAGATGGACGAAGTCCAAGAGCGACTTCCGTTATTTGCTTCCCAGATGGAGCAGGGCCCTTGGACTCTGTGTCACGGCGACTACCGGCTAGACAATCTTATGTTCCGGCCCAACGGTGAGACTGTCGTTCTTGATTGGCAGGCTTTGGGGTGGGGACGCGCTGGATGGGAGGTTGCCTATTTCATCACCACAGCTTTGGAACCTCACCATCGAGACGAAGAACAAATGTTGCTGCGCAGGTATCACCAAGTCTTGATTGGTGAGGGAGTGCAGGATTACTCCTACGAAGATCTGGTTGACGACGTGACTACCACCAAGGCAGTCCTAGCTCACAGAATGGTCGCAGGTGACGACCTACTGGACACCGGGATGGAGGGCGGACAGCCAGACTTCGTCGATGTGCTCGTCCAGCGAGTGGTTGGTTGGGTCGATCTCGAAGAATAGGGAAGCGTCCCTTTAATTAAAAAGGCCGTTCCCTACCCCCTCGGCAACCTCTTCGAAATCGAGACCAGCGAGCTGAGTCCAGACCTCAAAATTGTGTTCGCCTAAATACGAAGGCGACAAAGCGCTTGCGGGCAGGCGCCGACCATTCCACAGAGCCGGAAACGTGTCGATTGTGCGATCACCGAACACGTCGTGGGTCGTGTCTCGCCAGAAACCTCGTGCGGCCAGTTGTGGGTCCTCGTTAATCAGATCGTTGGCGTTTTGTACCTTTCCTGCTGGAACGCCGATGGATTGGAGAAGCTCAACCACAGAATTTGTGTCTCGGTCAGTTACCCATTCGCTGAAGACCCGGTTGATCTTGTCGCGTTCTGTTCTGCGTTCGGCTTCAGTCGACAGACCCATTAACTCTGGGTTCGCTAATAGAGTTGCGAGGTGTGACCATTGCTCGTCGTTGGTGGCTGTTACGGCCACGAACCCATCTGCGCAGGGGTAAACCTCGTTGGGTACGTGGTCATGCAATCCATCTTGGTTGCCGTGCGGTTGGGCCACGTTTCCATTTGACAGCCAATCGAGAGCCGCGGAGCCAATGCAATAGGTTCCGATCTCCAATTGTGCCATGTCGATGTGTTGACCCTTACCAACCACATCACGAGCTACTAACGCAGCCATTGTCGATGAAGCGGCGGCGAAGCCAGCAAGATGATCGTTGAGAGAAAAACCGGGTCCGACGTCACCGCGATCAGCAAAATTCGTGAGGTGCGTTATGCCACAAATAGCGTGAACTGTTGGCGCGTATGAGATGACGTGGCTCCAAGGGCCGTCGTGCCCACAGCCCGACATGGTCACATAGACCAAACGCGGGTTCCACTCGCTGACGGTTTCCCAGTCAAGGCCCCATCTGTCTAGAACCCCGGCACTGTAGTTCTCAATCAAGACGTCACAGTTCTCGATCAGTTTGCGGATTACCGCTAAAGATTGAGAATGCTTCATGTTGATGGTGGCACTGCGTTTCCCTCGGCCCCAAATGAAGTAATACGGATAATCGGGGCGGTTCACCAGAGTGCTGTGCTCCTCATTTTGGACTCGGATCACATCCGCTCCCAGATCGGCCAGCATTCGGGTAGCAAATGGACCAGCTAACACCCACGTCAAGTCGAGGACGCGAATGCCGTCGAGTGGTAGGTCGCCTGCAGATCCTTGCGAGGCATGATCACCTGTAGCGGAATCGATTGTCGACCATCGCTTCACGATTTCGTCAACGGGAGTGTCTTCGAATGCTGGCGGTCGAGGAGCACCAGCGGGTGTTTCTGAGAATCGAACCAAGCGACTAGGCATCACTACTTTTGAGTCACCAGCTGAGTTGAAGAATTGTCGGTGTTCGAACTGCGGGCTCGCACATGCTTGTTCAATATTGTGGACCGCGCCGACCGCTACGTGACGTTGCTGAGCGTCTTCCCACAGGTCCATGGCATCGTGCTCACGAACCCATCGCCTCATCGTGTCCATTGGCTCATCGATCCGCAGTAATAATTCTTCTACTTCGTAACCCAACCATCTGCGTCCTTCTTCAAACCCGTCGTCGATCATCATTTGGAAGGCGTTGTCTGGTGTCGGTGTAAGGGTGATCATCATGTGACCATTCCGACATTTGGCAAGGTCATATGCGCGGAGCCAATGAAGTGCTCCTTGCCGTTCAGCCACTTTAGGGAGCGGAAGAATGTCGTCGAATAGCCACTGCATCAAAATGTTCTCTACGGACCCGCTCACGGTTTCGTGGATAGAAATATCTACGTGACGGCCGTGGCCGTCGCGCCGAACAGCCCACAACCCCGAAAGAGCACACAACGCACCCATGAACCCCGCGTAGTTGTGCGTCTGACGGCCCCACACGTTGAGTGGTCTGTCAGGCACCCCACCCACTGACAAGAATCCACCCATTGCCGCGGCGGTGAGGTCGGAACTCACCCAATGTGAGCGAGGACCGGTTCTCCCAAAAGGCGTGATGGAGACCTGAACGAGACGAGGGTTATCTGCAACTAAGTCCGAATGATCTAATTCAAGGTCAGCCAGCCTCCCAGGTGTCTCGGTCTCGACGATGACATCAGCGCTGGACGCTAAAAGGCGATACGTGTCGTGACCTGCAACGGTATCTAGGTCAACAGGGTGGCGTTGCTTTCCCCCATCAAACCACCAATCGAGCACTCCGCCTTCGACTCGGCTCATTGAATGCCCAGGAGAACCGGCAGTGTTTACCCGAACTACGTCCGCGCCGAATTCGGTTAATAGCTTGGTCGCGAAGCGTCCTGGGTCGCCCGTTAGGTCGAGGACCTTAACTCCCCGAAGTGCGCTCACGGCTGAATGTGATGTGCAGCAAACGCAGTGAGGGTGTCGGAGATGATGCCAACGTCGCCAGTGCTGCAGGACAACACCAAGTCGGTCACGCCGGCGTCTTTGTACGCCTCAATTAACTCCGCGTCCACCCCGTCGAAGTCGCGTCGTACCTGAACCAGAAAATTTGTATCAGCACGTCCAGCAATCTCAGCTTCCTCACGGATGACGCTGAGCCGTTCAGTCACTCCTGACGGGGAGATTCCCATGGGATGCCAGCCATCAGCCAGACGGGCGACTCGCCGTAACGCGGGTGCGCGATTGCCTCCAATTACGATCGGTGGGTGAGGCTTCTGCAACGGCTTGGGAGAGGTGACAACTCCTTCAAATTGCCAATGCTTCCCCTCAAAACTCGCTTCGTCATGGGTCCATAGGCGGAGGAGCACTTCGACAAACTCATTGCTGTACTGCCCGCGGCTGTCATAATCGGAGCCAAGAATCTTATTTTCTTCGGGGAGGCTGCCTACCCCAAGTCCAAGTGTTATTCGCCCCCCGCTGAGGTGATCCAGAGTCGAAATTTCCTTCGCCAAAATCATGGGATGCAAATAGGGCATCACCAAAACGCTGGTTCCGAGAGTGACGTTGCTTGTGTTGGCTGCGAGCCAGGTCAAAATAACTAGAGCATCGTGATAGGGAGCTTGCCCTAAGCGATCATGGACGTAGCCGACGTTGATGACATGGTGGTTGACCCATACTGAATCGAAACCCAGTTCTTCAGCTTGAACTCCCAGCCGCACGACGTCGTGAGGGTCGGCAACACCAAAATTGTTGGGAAGTGTGAATCCGAACCGCATCAGTTCTCCCTTTCAAACAGCACAGTTTGCCGCGAGGCTAGCGATTGACGTCCCTCGGCGAGGCTGCCGGATCTGGTGACGGTCTAAGCCATTGGTGGCGTAGCCAAACGACAGTCCTGTATCAGGATCACAGAAAGCAATCTGGCCACCGACACCGTTGTGTCCGAAGGCACGCGGCGACACTGTGCGCCCTAAACCGCGACGGTTAGTCATACCATCGTCGCCGGCCAAAATTACCCCAAGACCCCTATTAGCCGGAACCCCCATCGGGTCTGGCAGCTTGTTATGGACCTGCCCAACAGCGTTGTCAAGCATTGTGGAGTCCCACACATCACCAGGGTTGTGAAGCAGTGCTTGGTAAAACCCGGCGAGATCAGCCGCTCGTCCATAGCCTCCACCGCCGGGCACCCCCACCGCTCTTGTCTCGGGATCGTTGAAACGGATAATCGTTTCATCGTTGACTTCGCTAGGAGGCATGGACCGAACACCGAATACGGCCTCGAGCTCATCTGGCGTGGCTTCTCCCTCACATAAGGTGAGATCGGCGATGCCGTCCTGGCTATCTGGATCGATCCCAAGAATACGAGGGAGTCCAAGAGGCGCTGTTACTCTCCGGTGAATTTCGTCTGCATAGTGCTCCCCGGTGACCTCGTTGATGATTTCGGCAAGCACCCAATGGGCACTCGTTGGGTGATATTCGTAACGTGTCCCTGGTTCCCAATTGAGCCGCCAGTCGGCCATACGTTGACGGCGACTTTTAGCCGTCGCCCACACGTTCGGTCCCATTGGGGCGTGAGGGAAACCCGCGGTGTGCAACATCACCTGTTCGACAGTGATTTCTCCCTTACCGTTTTCCGCGAACTCCGGAAGATACGAAGAAACTGATGCATCTAGTTGAACCAAATTTTCGCTCAACAATTGCCACATCGCCGCGGCAACAAACGGTTTCGTCGCTGAGAAAAAGCAGTATCTGGTTTCTGGAACTGCATCGCCAATGGTTTCATCAACGACGATCTCTCCCTCGAAACCAATTGCGATTTGGCAACTTGGCAGGAGGCCGTCATCGACCTCTTTACGGCAACGCGTAATTAGTTCTGTCACCCGTTGCGCGTCGATTTCGTGTGTGCTCATCCCTCTGGCCTAGCACTGACCACCGTTCTGCGCCCAATAAAAGCCGTTCTAGACAGGCACCCAAATCTCCTAAACTTGCGTTTAGTAAGTGAAAAGCATAGGCTCCGGCCGATCGTCTGGGGCGGGTTTTGGGCCAACCAGGTGCGGCCCGAAAACCGAACCAGACGTGATTGTTGGTGCCGCTTTCCACGGGGGAGGCGCCGACAGCAAAGGGGGGAAGCTGCACTGCTTTAGCAGCCAGCTACCGATCTACCCCAACGCACGGACAGCGATGGACCGGGCGCCCGAAATGGGCGTCCGGTCCTTCGATTTTCCTTTAGAAGCTGGCGCCGCGACTACGGTCAATTCCATAACAAAGAGGTGATCTGTGGGTAGTGATCAGCAAACACACTCAAACATTCAATTCGGTTTGTCGATGCGGCGGGCCGACCAGATAGCTGAACAAGCGCGAGCAATAGAAGAACTCGGGTACGACTACGCCACCACAGGAGAGCACGTCTTCTTCCACGTCCCCTGTTCGAACGCGTTTATTTCTTTGGCGGTGGCGGCCGGTGCTACGACAAAAGTGAAACTGATGTCCACCATCACTCTCCTCCCCTTATACCCAGCGGTCCTTGCGGCGAAACAAGCGGCAGCGCTAGACGTAGCTTCGGGTGGACGTTTCCATATGGGAATTGGTGTAGGAGGCGAGCTTCCGCTGGAGTTCGAGGCCTCCGGAGTCCCTGTTTCAGAACGCGGAGCTCGAACCAATGAAGCCCTCGAAATTATGAAACGGCTCTTCACAGAAGATGATGTTCACTTTCAAGGCCAGTTCAACCAACTTTCGGGCGTGACGTTAGAACCTAAACCCACCCAACAACCATCGCCACCGATCTGGATTTCAGGTCGAAAGGAAGCGGCGTGGCGACGCGCTGCTCGCTATGGCACCGGGTGGCTTCCGTATATGTACACACCAGACATGCTCGTCGAATCCAATCTGAGGATTGCCGACTATCGAGCAGATGAAGGCAACGACTCTCCCGTTGACCCCGGGCTTTTTATTTTCTTCTGCTGCCACGAAGACAACTCCACTGCCATCGACTACGCGAACCAGCGTCTTTCAAAGCAATACAACCAAGATTTCAGCAAGATGATTGACAAATACGCGATTGCTGGCGATCCGGACCGATGCACGGAACGGCTACGCGAGTACGTTGATTCCGGGGCCCGAACGATCATTCTTAGCGCCGCATCACCAATGCACTACATAGAAGAGGCTGAGCGTTTCATGGCGCAGGAAGTTCTTCCCCGTTTCCGACCCGGACCGTGAACCAACATTGCTAAAGGAGACTGCTGATGCCCACATCGAAGGGATTCTTTGAAACCACGTTGAGTCAGTCGCGAATTGTGACAACTATCGAAGCTGGCGATTGGCCAGAGAGATTCTTTGATCCCCTCATTGATCATTGGGCCTCCGAGCGCGGTGAACAGGTGGTGGTGACAGATCGCTTCGGGTCTATTACCTGGTCAGAATTTGCTGTTCAAGTTGATGAAATAAGCCGGGGGTTGCTCGAACTCGGCGTTCGCCCTGGTGTCGTAGTGCAAGTTCAACTGCCGAATTGGCACCACTTCTTGGTAACGGTTGCAGCAGTTGAGCGGATAGGCGGCGTCATTAATCCTGTAGCGCCAATATTTAGAACGAACGAAGTTCTGGTCATGAGCGAACTTGCTCGACCGGCCGTGGTGGTGACCGCTAACGAATTTCGAGGGTTCGAGCTTGGCGCCATGCACGCGGACCTAAGAGAACGTTGCCCGTGGGTGAAAGAGATCGTGACCGTCGGTGACAGCCCAATAGCCGACGCGCTGAGCTGGGACGACCTCCTCGAACAAGGTCGATTCTCCTCCTACGATCGAGCGGCCGTTGACCTACTTAGGCCCCGAACTCACGATGTGTGCGAAGTGATGTTCACCTCCGGCACGACAGGACAGCCGAAAGGAGTGATGCACACCCAGAACACGCTCAACGCGGCCGTGGATCTATGGGTAGAAGCTGTCTGTGAAGGTGTTTCGTCACCCATAGGCGCCGACATCGGACCGGGCTATACGTTTCATATGGCATCGACCCTTGCCCACCAAACCGGCTATCTCTATGGCATTCGAGCCCCACTTACCTTGGGAGGACACGTCGTCCTACAAGACATATGGGATCCTAAAGAATTTGTTGATTTGATCGAACGTCACAAGATCCAGATATCAATGGGGGCAACACCTTTCCTTGCTGACGTACTCGCGGTCGACCAAGTCAAGGACCGAGATTTATTGAGTTGGAAGCGATTCGTGTGTGCCGGGGCCGCAGTCCCCGAATCGGTGCTTGAACAGGCTGACGCGACGCTCCCTTGCGTTGTTCTCCCAGGTTGGGGGATGACCGAATGCGCTTTGCTTACTGTGGGCCGTCCTTCTGACTCTCTCACGCTACGACTCACCGACGGCTGCCCCCTTCCCGGCAATGAGGTCCGCGTCATTGATGATGATGGGGAGTCAGTCGTAGGAACTGAAGGTGACCTCCAATGTCGCGGCTCAGAGCTTTTCGTGGGATACGTCCAGGGACGCGCTTTGAGTGAGGCGTCGTGGCAAGGAACGTGGTTCGACACTGGTGACCGCGCCGTCATGAACGATGACGGTTATATCCGAATCACCGGCCGATCAAAAGACATCGTTATTCGAGGCGGCGAAAATGTTCCAGTAAAGGAAATAGAGGACATTTTGTTACGTCACCCCCTTGTATCGGGAGTGGCAATTGTTGGTAAGCCAGACGAACGGCTCGGAGAAATCGGATGTGTCTTCGTGCTGCCTTCGACAGATTCGCCCACCCTGGCGAATCTCACCGAATTCCTTCAAACGCACGGAGTAACGCCACAATTCTGGCCCGAGGACCTTGTGCTAGTTGAGGACTTTCCAATGACTCCAAGTGGGAAAGTTCAGAAATACAAGTTACGTCAACGCTTTTTGGACGGATAACGCTGGAATAGTGTCGCTCCCTAATTCGGCGCGGCGACGATGCCCTCGGCGGTATAGGTGACCGTGGGATCCCAAATCAACCAGTCGTATATGCCCAACGAGGCCGCGGCATCGATCTGAGCTTTAACCTCCGCTGGTCCGTAGGGAACTCTCATTGAAAAATCTTGAAGCCAGGGAACTAAAGCAGTGTTCGTGCCATCCAGTACCCGCTGAAAGTCGGCTAGCGAAGCGCGAGTGATGTCATAAGGCTGTGCTTCGGGGTGCGCCACTCCGTACTCGCCTCGAGACCAATGAGAGGGATAGATCATAGGCGCTACATAGTCGACGTAATGAGCCATGCCAGCAACGTCTTGTGCGATGGCCTCGCCCCTCGTCGCGGAAATTCCGAACACGGAAACACCTTGGAACACCCCGTGTTCGCGGAGCAAGGTTTGAGATTTGCTCAAAAAATCCACAATGATTGGCGAAGGATCATCCAAACCAACTCCTGGTATGAACATGTTGTCCAACCGCCCCTCCGGGCGCCTCATGTAGTCCCAAAGGATGTCATCGATTCCAGCCTCAGCAGCCTCTCTGGCGATGTCAAGGTTGTAGCTCTGAACATTGACATTTTGGAAGTTGGTGAAACCCCCATATTTGCTGAGGGGTCGCCCATCAGAAGTTTGAATTACCCAGTCTTCGTTGCCGTGTGCCCATGCATACTTCGCGAGAATCGGGTCGCGGAAAGCAACTATGCGGCCAATCACCCTGACATCCAACGCATGCAGTTCTTCAATGGCGGAACGAAGGTTGAACAGGCCGGTGGATGCCCCTATTTCTCGCGCCAACGGCACATTGCTCTGGTAACCAACGACACCGCTTTCGTTCTTGAGACTTATTTCAACAGCGGTGATTTTGCCAGCTCGAATTAAGTCGAGCACGGAGTTTTTCAAACCATCATGTGCCCACGCAGCAGCGCTTACGTGTACGCCTTGCGTCCGAGGGTACGCAATCGGAATAATCATGGTGAAAGTGCTTGTGTTGCCTGCTCGGTCTATTGCTAACACTGATACCGGTCCAGCCGGAGGCCCATCGAGTTCGAGAATGAATGAACCATCACGGGTCTCAATCGGTACGCCGCCCACCACCACGGTCGCTCCGGGTTCTGAAGTCCCTGCGATAGTGACGGGCTCATTCATAGGCACTGGCTCTAAAACGTCGGGCAAGCCAATCAACGGAGGTGTGCCATCCACGCTGAAGTCAAGCGAACTAGACGCTTGCCCATAGAGCCGTCGTTGCACCACTAATTCCAGGGAATGTGATCCTTCAGTTAAGGGAGGAACCACCCACACAATCCGATTCCCGTAACGTTGAACGCCACTTACAGGAAAGTCGTCCAGCAGCAGGTTCGCTGATCGTGCGTTTGCTCCGTTAACCGTGAAAGAAATCTGAATTCCCTCAATGGAAGCTGGTTGCAACGCGACACCGTCTTCGATTCCACTGATCTTGATGTCAACTTGTCGGATAGTCATTAATAGCAACGCTGCTCCAGTGACTGTCATCAATGAAGCGAGAGCCAATAAGCCCCAGCGTCGCCTTTTAGGTGGCCGATTGGGCACATGCAAAGCGAATCGGGGTTGCCGCAGTGCTTTTCGACCTTGTCGCTTCGGACGCGGCAAGTTCCTCGCGTAAACAGGGGGATCCGTCTTCACCGGCCGCCAAGGGAAACCCCATCCTTCGGCCGGGTCCATGGATTCGTCGTTGGGAGTAATTATTGACTCACCTTTGGCTAACGACGGTCCAACCTGACGTCCATGTGAAGTAAGCGACCAGCGACTTTCCCCCAGTCCTGGAGTGTTAGGCATGGGAGCTACTAAATCGGTTCGATGAAGATGATCAAGCGCGTTCAAAACATCTTCGGTTGCTAGATCTATGTCAATTGACAGCTCGCTAGGCAAAGCGGTGCCCCCCCGCGACAGCAAATGTCGCAGCACTAGCTTGTGTTGCGGGGCCAGCAACGGCATTAGGACAAGCTAGTGGCGCCGACGGCAAGAGTTACATCGTTGAGCTAACCGCAAGGATTGAGATGCCGATGGGTGTAACTTCCCCAAAGTGAATGATCAGCCCCGCGAAGTCCTGGATTGGAGCAACTACGGCATCGCGTGTCGTGCTCTTGCAACCCTTGTTGCCGACGACGGCTACCGACCTGACATTATTCTTGCCATAGCTCGAGGTGGCCTTTTCGTGGCTGGATCTTTGGGCTACGCGTTATCTGTCAAGAATCTCTATGTCATGAACGTTGAGTACTACACCGGAGTAGACGAGCGTCTAGACGTTCCGGTCATGCTCCCGCCATATGTTGACGTAGTTGACTTACGAGATACCAAAGTGTTGATTGCTGACGACGTTGCGGACACAGGTCACACCCTCGCCCTCGTTCGTAACCACTGCCTGAGTGAGGTGGCTGAGGTAAGAACAGCGGTCCTATACGAGAAGCCTCGTTCCGTCGTGGATTGTGAATACGTTTGGAAATATACCGATAGATGGATCAACTTTCCTTGGTCGACGGAGGCCCCCCTCGTTGAGCCCAGCGATGGCGGCACAGTGCTCGATGCGTAAAGATCTACAAGTAGCTTCTGCTTTCCCAGTTACAGGAATCCATCGGGCGTAAGAAGTTTTTGGTCAAAAACGGTTCGGCGCAGTCATCGTTGCCGCTTCGACAATTACCGGCTTCGCTATCCGCTGCTCACGACTGGGGTTGAAAGCGTCGAGCTGCCAAGCGATGTCTACTGAGAACATCTTCTAGGCGTGGATTTGTGAGAACTCCTTCATGCACAATTTCTTCTCCATGAACGAACACGTGAGTGGCGGCTAACGGACCGCACCGCAACCATCCCTCAATAGGGTCGTCGAGTACACCCGCAAATTGAGGGCCATCCATTCTCCATACCGCTACATCGCCCACGGATCCGACCGACAATTCACCTATTTCGCCAAGGCGCCCGAGACACGCGGCCCCACCCCGAGTGGCTATTTCCAGCGCTGCTCGCGCATCCATACGATCTGCGCCGGAGATGAGTTTGGCTTGAAGCATCGCCAAACGTGCTTCCTGCCATAACGATGCGGAATCTGCAGACGAAGAGCCATCGCACCCCAAGCCCACAGGACAACCTGCGTCTCTCATGGCGACCACTGGAGCTATACCAGAGGAAAGAATCATGTTAGAGCTGGGACAATGAGCAATACCGACACCTGCAGCGCCTAAGCGAGAAATCTCAGCATGGTTGGGACGAACAACATGCGCTCCCCAACTCCGATCAGTAAGCCAGCCCACGTCTTCGTACAGTTCGACAGGGCGCCGACCAAACTGAGTTAAAGAAAACTTATCGTCTTCGGAATTTTCGGCTAAATGGGTGTGAAGTCTGACGTCTAATCGTTCAGCTAGCTCAGCGGTTCGGCGCATTAAATCTGGAGTGACAGTAAATGGTGAACAGGGTGCAAGAGCGATTCGGACCATTGCCCCAAACTTGGGATCATGCCAGCGAGCTACGTGACTTTCACTTTCCGCGAGAATGTCATCCTCGTCCCGCACCGCATCGTCGGGTGGTAATCCGCCGTCTTTGACAGACAGGCTCATTGAGCCATAAGTCGGGTGGAACCTCATCGAAAGTTCGACTGCCGCCCGGATTTCAGCAGCAAGTAAGTCGCCAGCTCTCGTCGGGTGCAAATAGTGGTGATCACTTGTCGTGGTACACCCCGACATCGCGAGTTCAGCTAGCCCTACCCACGCCGCGAGATACATCGACTCTTCATCGATGGAGGCGGTCCAGAGCGGGTACAACGACTGCAGCCAACCAAACAAGGGAGCCGAAGTCATAGGTCGGTATGCGCGGGTCAGATTTTGGAACATGTGGTGATGGGTGTTAACAAGACCGGGTGTTACCAGACAACTGGTCGCATCAATCCGCCTATGAGCGGCAGGAACTGGGTCGGATCCCGAGCCGACAGCGACAACATAACCATTGTCGATAGCGACCCAGCCTCCCGCTAACTCACGTCGCTCGTCATCCATCGTGGCGACCAGCCAGGCGTCCTCAAAAAGGAGGTCAACAGGCTTAACCATCAATGACAGTCTGACATTGTTGTCGGCCCTGTGTGTTGACTCATTAGAGACTCATGCGTCTATCTTGGGAGAATGCCTAGGTCTCTCGCAGTTTTCGAAGATTTCGATCCTGCTGGTACACAGTCTTTCGCCAACGCGGTCACACGTTTTCGCGAGCGAAACATCGTTTTACCTCAGTTCAACGAATTGAGGGACCCGTCTGCATTGACGCCTGACCTCATTGAAGCTCTGGATCGCGTCGCTGCTGATGATGCTGATCCGGTCAATTTATTTCGCGTTCACTGGTTCAACACTCCGGGGCAATCGTTGCCTGCCTCTGTGCCGGACCATATAGAACTCCCCACAGAACTCACCGGCACTGACGCCCGCATAGTTGTCGCCCTAGGGAACCGATTCCCGATGATTGGCGCTCACAAGGTACTCGCCGCATACGCATGCCTAGCGGCCCGTTTGATCACCGGGCGGTTCGACCCGACCACCAATCGTGCCGTCTGGCCATCTACCGGAAACTATGCGCGGGGAGGGGTGGCCATCTCCAAGATCATGGGTTGTCGCGGTGTCGCTGTTTTGCCCGAAGGGATGAGTCGCGAACGGTTTGAGTGGTTGGATCGCTGGATTGAGCACCCTGACGACATAATCCGCACACCTGGCACGGAGGCCAACGTCAAAGAAATCTACGACGAATGCAACCGCCTAGAAGCCGACGAATCAAACGTCATTTTGAACCAATTCAGCGAATTTTCAAATCACCTCGGGCATTACGCAGTAACTGGACCGGCTCTTGAATCTGTTTTCCGTTACACAACATCCAACCGGCAGGCACGACTTGCTGCTTTCGTTTCAGCTTCCGGTTCTGCCGGCACTCTCGGGGCTGGCGACTACCTCAAAGACACCTTCGGCGCGCGCATCGTGGCTGTCGAAGCCCTTGAGGTGCCGACCATGCTTTATAACGGGTTCGGTGATCACAACATTCAAGGAATTGGCGACAAACATGTGCCCCTCATCCACAATGTGACTAATACCGACCTCATCGTCGGAATCTCCGACAAGGCGACCGATCAGCTAGATGTGGCGTTCAACACACCGGCCGGGCTTCGCGCATTGGATCGCCAGGGTGTCAATCCCGAACTTGCAGCATCACTCACCAATTTGGGTTATTCCTCGATCTGCAACGTCTTGGCTGCGATCAAAACGGCGAAACACTGGAAGCTTGATAACAACGACATGATCGTCACCGTCGCCACTGACGGTTCAGAGTTGTACAACTCTGAGCGAGAAAAAGTACTGCGCCGCGACTTCCCAGAGGGATTTGACGACTCAGAAGCTGAGCATGCGTTGACAACCCATCTAACCGACGTCATCACCGAACACGTCCTTGATATGGATGAAACAAACCGAAATCGGATCTTCAACCTCGGCTATTTCACGTGGGTTGAACAGCAAGGAATTGCAATCGAAGACTTCGAACGGCGGCGCGACCAAACCTGGTGGGATGATTTACGACCTCTCATTGACAATTGGGACGCTCGAATCGCGGAGTTCAATGAGGCCACTGGAGCAAGGCACCGTCAGTGACGTGATCGAAACCAACCCCTTTATCTTCTACCGAGAGCGGCTCAATTCATACAGTCGAGCGCTCGCGGCAGGTTGGAGTGACCAGCAATTTGTTGATTTAGTGTCCGATTTGAACGCTCGAATACAGCGAGTCGACGGCCGCGGATTTTCTATGACACCCACCCTTGACGGTGGGCCCCTCGCAACGGCGCTCGGTCTTGACGTCGACCTGAAAGTGAAGGTCGAAATCGACTCGGTTGGGGGATCTCACAAGGCCCGACACCTTTTCGGGGTCGCACTTCATATAGCTATCGACGAGACCGCCAGCGGTTCTTCGAATCGCCCGTTGGTGATCTCCAGCTGTGGTAATGCCGCGATCGCCGCGGCAATTGTCGCCAAAGCAATCAATCACCCAATCAAGGTATTTGTGCCTACCTGGGCTGAAGAGCCAGTACTCGAACAACTGAAAGATCTTGGAGCGGCGCTCCAAATTTGTGAACCCAAAGTTAACGAGAAAGGCGACCCGTGCTACGCCCGCTTCATCGAAGCAGTGAATAAGGGATCCCATCCGTTCGGAGTTCAAGGGACCAACACGAGTACAACTTTCGACGGAGGTCGAACCCTCGGCTGGGAGTTGCAGGATCAAGCGGAGAACCTTGACGCCGTTTTTATCCAAGTCGGTGGCGGCGCTCTTGGCACTGCTACAGCAAGGGCACTATCGGATATCGCTGTATACCCAGTCCAAGTAGAGGGTTGCGCCCCTTTCAAACGTGCATGGGACCTTCTTGCGCCCGATTTCAATATGGAAACAGCCAATTCAACGCCCGAAAAATTCATGTGGCCTTGGGACAAACCGGCCAGTGTTGCTTCAGGTCTTCTTGACGACATCACATACGATTGGTTGCCACTGCTGGAGGAGACTCTTAGTAGTGGTGGAGAGCCTGTGGTCGTCTCGGAGACGACACTTATTGAAACCCACCGCGTTGCCACTAGCGTTACCGAATTAAATGTTTCCCCCACCGGGTCAGCAGGGCTGGCTGGCCTGGTATCGGCCTCCCCCGAGGCTGGAGCGGTTGTAGCAGTCGTGTTCACGGGTATCGACCGCCAAAACGAGGTGACGAAATGACGAGTCTCGAAGAGTTTCAGGTTCCCGGTCATAGCGGACATGTCGCTGAGGCTCTAGGGGCTAGCGAAACGAAAACACCACAGTGAGCACGAAGGCCGGGCTGCTCCACGAGTCCCAACGCCTCGGGACCCAAATTAATCGAGTGCTCCGACCCGCAAGTTGGTCAGAAGCGATTGAACTGAGCGACTCGTTCCCAGAAGCAGTTCCGGTTGCGGGTGCGACCGACCTCCTGCTTGACCTCGCGCGACAGCCAACAGATGCTGAAGCTTCGGGTATCACCCTCCTAGATCTTTGGGGGCTAGCGGAGTGTTCTCAAATCAACGTCGGGAATAGCGATGTAGTAGTTGGTTGCGGGGTGACTCACAACCAAATCATCCAGGAAGTGGGTCTCGACCCGGCACTCGATCTCCTTCGCTTGGCATGCCTGGAAATCGGATCTCCTCAACTCCGCAACCGAGCGACGGTTGTTGGCAATATCGTGACCGCGAGTCCGGCGAACGACACAATCTCAGCCCTGGTAGCTCTCAACGCCGTGGTCATCATCGACTCCCTAACTGGTGAGCGCGAGGTTCCGATTAGGAAGTTCTTTAAAGGCTTTCGGAATACTGCACTGCGGCGATCAGAATTAGTGCGTGCTATCAGAATTCCCAAGTGGGGTCTGAACACAATTGGGACATGGCTAAAAATTGGAAACCGATCTGCGCAGGCGATATCGGTCGTCCACGCAGGCCTCGTTCTTGAACTGAATGAGGCGACGTCGGCTGTCACCACAGCTGATGTGGCGATCGGTAGCGTCAGCGAAACAATCGGCGTATCCGCAGCCCTCAGCGAATATCTCATTGGTAAGCCGTTGAACGCGGAGACTGCAGCAGCTGCGGCTCATATAGCTGCAAGAGAGATACAACCGATCGATGATATCCGCGGTACGGCTGCCTATCGCCGCTCCGTCACAGAAACTGCCGTGCGTCGAGCACTATTGAGTTTGTTTGACACCTCCGCTTCCGAATTGCGAACAACTCCGCTACTCGGTTGGATGGTTGGCCGCTCCGAGCCCCCACGATTGGATCTTTCGTCTCAAACAGAAGTCTCCTGCAAGGTCAACGAATCTCGGGTCTCTGCTTCAATCGGTGCCGCCCAAACGCTCCTTGAATGGCTCCGAACGAACGTAGGTACAGGGACCAAGGAGGGTTGCGCCGAAGGTGAGTGCGGTGCCTGCACCGTCACACTTAACGGCGCAGCGGTAACGAGCTGCCTAGTGCCAACAGCGCAGGCCGATGGAGCTTCCATCGTTACTGTCGAAGGCCTTAGCTCGGAGGAAGAACTTCACCCGGTACAGCAGCGATTTCTCGACGAATTTGCAGTCCAATGCGGATTTTGCACCCCAGGTTTCCTTGTCGCAGCAAAAGCGCTCAACGACGAAATCAAATCCCCAAGTGAAGACGAGATTAGAGCAGGGCTCGCGGGGAATTTGTGTCGCTGCACCGGCTACTACTCAATAGTTGAGGCGTTAACGCGATCGTTGCCTAGCGATGGAAGCTACTGATGACAGTTGGAGCAATTCCTCCGCGAGTTGATGCTGTCGACAAAGTGACTGGTTTGGCAACATACCCAGCCGATCTCGTTCCAAAAAACGCTCTGCACGCTGTTGTTGTTTTCACAAATCAGCCTCACGCTCGCCTAGTCAAGCTCGATCTGGCTGAAACGCTGGCCGCACCAGGTGTCGTGACGGTAGTAACCGCTGCTGATGTTCCAGTAAATGAATATGGCCTCACGCTATTCGACCAGCCGGTATTCATCGGATTGGACGACACCGGCCGTAGCTCGGTTCCTTGCAACGTAAGCCGTTGGGAAGCCGACCATCTTGTCGTCGTCGTAGCGGAGAGTCTCATTGAGGCTCGCCAAGCGTCAGCCCTCATCAGAACTGAGTGGGAACAACTCCCGATGGCGAGCGACGTCGTCGCTGCACGTACCGATGAAATCCTCGTGCATCCTGGCTCAACAAGTAACACCTACCACGAGTTAAAGATTCGCAAAGGAGATATCGAAAAAGGGATAGCGGCGGCTGACGTAATTATCGAAGGTACTTACGAACTCCCACATCAAGAACACGCGTATTTGCAAGTGGAAGCTGCCACCGCCTGGGTTGATGATGAAGGACTAGTAACCGTTGAGACAGGAGGTCAATGGATCCACGAAGACCGAGAGCAAATTGCGCATGCTCTGGATATTGACCCAGAAGAAGTGCGTGTGCGATATGCCTCAATTGGTGGTGCTTTTGGTGGCAAGGAAGACATGAGTTTGCAAATCGTTATGGCGGTAACGGCTCGCAAACTCGCGAAATCAGGCAACAAACGGTCCGTGCATTGCGGTTGGTCTCGCGAAGAATCGATTGTCGGTCACCACAAACGTCACCGTGCAACAGTGCACGCCCGTCTAGGGGCCACCACCCAAGGCATTATCACCGCAGTCGAAGCCGACGTTTGGCTTGACGCAGGCGCATACAACTACACCTCGAACAAGGTGCTCGGGAATCTTCATCTGTCAGTAGCTGGCGCATACGAGGTACCAAATGCTCGTATCGACAGCAAAGCCATCTACACCCATAGCGTTCCAGGTGGAGCTTTTCGTGGGTTTGGCGGTCCGCAAGGCGCTTTCGTTGCTGAGTCGCAAATGAACAAGCTTGCCGAGGCGCTAGGAATCGACCCACTAGAGCTGCGTCGTCAAAACGCCCTCACCGATGTCTCTGCAGGCATCACCCAAGCAGGTCTTCCCGAAGGCGTAGGGGTAGTGCGTGTTATCGACGCATGTGCTGAACGGGCACCGACATCTGAAGAACCAGCCTCCGGCAAGCCCTTTCGCCCTATCGCTTCCTTACCAGCCGAAATGGGTCAGTTGAGGCAAGGTCGCGGCTACGCGGTCGGGATGAAGAACGTCGGCTTCAGTTTTGGGTTTCCAGAAGCTTGTGAAGCAGATGTCATATTTCACGGCGAGCCGGAGGATGAACGTCCCATTCGAGTCGAACTGTTACATAGCGCCGCTGAGGTTGGCCAAGGAGTCCACACCGCCCTCATTCAAATGGTCGCCGATGCTGCAAACGTCGACAGCAAACAGATCGAAGCGACTTTCAGTGACACGGCAACGGGCGGTGATTCAGGATCAGCATCAGCGTCGCGCCTGACGTTCATGGCAGGGAATTCGATTCTGGGCGCCGTCGAAGAGGCCGAAAAAACCTGGGCCGATGGTGATCGGCCAGCTATTGGACACTTCTGCTACAAGCCACCATCGACTGAAGCATTGGACCCCCAAACGGGTGTCGGCCAACCAAACTTTTGTTACGGATATATGGCGCAAGCAGTAGAGCTCACGGTCGATATTGGAACAGGACATGTGCGGGTCGATCGGGTTCTCTCAGTCCATGACGTCGGCAAAGCAATCCATCCGCGGATGCTCATCGGTCAGATTGAAGGAGCCATCGCCCAAGCACATGGCTACGTGCTTAGTGAGCAGTTGGTTGTCGAAGAAGGCAGAATTCGAAATCCGCGATTGTCTCAATACCTGATCCCCGGTATTGGCGATGTGCCGGTGAAAATAGATTGCGTGATTCTTGAAACCCCTGACCTGGTGGGCCCATGGGGAGCGAGGGGAATCGCTGAAATGCCATTTATTACCTACGCCCCGGCGATTACTGCCGCCATCCACGATGCCACTGGCGTGTGGATCAACACATTTCCACTCACACCGTCAGTCCTACTTGGACATTTGGCTTCAGCAAATCTCTGAACCGAACTAGGAGATGGTTTCAAGCGCGGAGAACAACCGCTTTGCCTGTTCAGCGGCTTTGGCACGTATTTCGCCAGCGTCAACTCGGGTTGCTACTCCGTCACTAACAACAACTTCCCCAGCAATTTGGACCGAGACTGGATGAATACTGGTGTGATACGCGAGGCGCCACGGATCAATTGGCTCATCTGACCAGACAACTCGGTCATCGATGGCTTCGGGCACAAGTTGGTAGCCGCCTTCTAACCATTCCCAAACCAACTCTGGAGTGATCGTTACGTCGCACTCGCGTGCACGCGCATACGCGACTCGGAATTCGTCAAGCATGGCAGCGCCAATACCATCTGTTCCTAACGCGACGGGAAGCCCGAGCCTCTGAGGCGCGGCGTAGCCGACCGAGTTATTCATATTGGAGCGTGGGTTGTGCACTAAATGTCCTGTCAACTCGTGGTCGTCGGGGAGATGCACGCCATGGACAAGAAGCCAACTGTCCTGGCTCAGTCCTCGGAGACGATTCACCGCGTCAATGTCGTCTACACCTTCAGCTACATGAATGTGAACTCCCACACCATGTTGTTTGGCTAATTCGGCAGCAGCTAGAAGCGTGTCCTGCTCACAGGTGAAGGCTGCATGGATACCGACCATGCCCTGTCCTCCTTGAGCCAAGAACCGTAAATTTTCTTCCAGCCCGCGCGTCGCGCCGTCCGGCCCGTGTCGATCGGTCACACCGTAAGAACAGTTGACGCGGATACCGACTTCCGCGCATGCGTTCGCAATCACGTCCAAGGAGCCTTCGATCGCGTTGGGCGACTCGTGGTGATCAAATATCGCGGTGGTACCTGATTCAATCGCCTCGAGCGCTCCTAATTTCGCTGACCATTCCAACATTTCGAGATCCAACGCGCGATCTAATCGCCACCAGACAAGCTCCAAAATTTCGCGAAAGGTGTGTGGTGTGCGGGGAGGTGCTGGCATACCGCGTGCCAGGGCGCTGTAGAGGTGGTGGTGGGCGCAGACGAGTCCACTGGTCTCGTTGAGTTCAAGGTTTCTTAAGTCCACGCGTCGGCTCGTTCGCGGTTGGCTGGATTCCGGATCGGTAGTTCGGTAGGCCACGGTTCCCCGTTCGCTCGAATAGCAGCTGCTACTGCTCCAGCGGTTGGGACAAGACCGATTTCACCGACTCCCTTGATTCCGTATGGTGCACCTGGTTGAGGGGATTCAACAATGATTACTTCAACGGGTGGCATGTCCTTTGGTCGGATGATGTCCAGGCTGCGAAGTGTTGTGTTTGTCGGACGCCCCGAGGAGTCTGTTGGGAATCCTTCGAAAAGCGCGTACCCCAGGCCCATGTGCACCGCTCCCTCGATCTGCCCTTCGCACAACAATGGGTTGACGGCTCGACCCACATCATGAGCTGCGACGACTTGCTGGACGTCGCCACTCTCGGGATCGAGAATCACAAGTTGAGCGGCATACCCAAAGGTCGAATGAATTACAGGGTGTTCGAGACCTTCGCCTAGGGAATTTGTCCAATTCACTCGATAACTGCCCTCGTAGTCGATACCGACTTGGCAATCATCGAGGAGCGCAATACGACACGCGTCTTGGACTGCCCCGGCGCCCATGAGTGTTCCTCGGCTTCCCGTGGTCTGACCGGCTCCCAATTCTCGGGTCGAATCGACGATAACTTCGATTTGCTCTGCCCCGACTCCTAATTCTTCGACAGCGACTTGAAGGGCAACGTTGTGGACACCTTGACCCATTTCTGTCCAGCAGTGCCGAACTTCTACAATTCCGTCTTCGCGGAATCGCACCACTGCCTTAGCAAGCTCATCGAAGCCGTTTCCGAGCCCCGAGTTCTTCAACCCAAGGCCGACTCCTACCGGCAGTCCTGACTTCACAGCCGCGTCATACGGCTGTTTGACAGCGTCGAGACAGGCCCGCGCACCGAGGCAACCATCATCCATGATTTGGCCTGGACCCCAAACATCTCCCGGATCTACGACGTTGCGCGATCTGATTTCCCATCCGTCGATGCCGACCTTTTCGGCTAGGCGGTCCATTATTCCTTCCATTGCGAACTGCGCCTGGTTGGCGCCAAACCCTCGGAATGCTCCACACACAGGGTTGTTAGTTCGTACCGCTACAGCTTCGACGTCCACGGCGTCGAGGACATAGGGGCCCGTCGCATGGCCAGCAGAGCGTTCCAAGACCTTCATACCGACAGACGCGTATGGTCCCGAGTCTCCAAGCATCCGCACCCGGGCAGCAGTCAACTTGCCGTCTGAGTCGCATCCGGCTTCATAGGTCATGCGAATCGGATGTCGCTTTGGATGCATCAACAAGGACTGTTCTCTGGAAAGAGTGATCTGCACAGGGCAACCCAAAAGCCAAGCGGACAAGGCTGTGTGAACTTGGTTAGACAGGTCTTCTTTTCCGCCGAAAGCCCCGCCATTGCTCACCAATTCAGTGGTGATAACGCTGGGGTCGACCCCGAGAACACGCGCTATGTCATTTCGATCGTCCCAGATTCCCTGACCTCCGGTGTAGACGTAAAGACCGTCGTCGGTAGGGACCGCGAGAGTTGATTCAGGTTCAAGAAAGGCATGTTCGACTCGTTGAGTCTGAAATGTTTCCTTGACCACGTGTGCCGAAGTTTCGAGGGCTGCATCAACCGCACCTCTCTGATACGAGGATGTTGATAGAACGTTGCCCTTTAGGCCCCAGACAGCGTCTTCTTCGTCAACCACAACGCGAATCGGGTCTGTCTTGGGTTTGTGGACTCGATATTCGACGTGTAACAAGCCGGCAGCTCGAATGGCGGTGGTTCGGTCCTGCGCCACTACTACCGCTAGGACATCTCCGAGATACGAGGTCCGACCGCCTTCAGGAATCATGACTGGCCAGTCTTTGTGAATCAGACCGACTCGCATTTCGCCGGGGATATCTGCGGCAGTGAACACTGCTACGACGCCTTCGACGCTCAGTGCAGCGCTGGTATCAATTGTCACAACATCTGCTCTTGCATGGTCGCTGAGCTTGAGTGCCCCATACAGCAGCCCATCCACATCCATGTCATCGATAAACGGCCTGACGCCAGCAGCTAAGGCCTCGGCCTCGTATTTAATTCCTCGGGAACCAACTCCTTTAGGAGCGTTTGGCACGAACTCCGTTCCTGTCGCCAAGTCTTGGATGGCGTCAAGAATTTTTATGTATCCGGTGCATCGACATAGGTGTGCCCCCAGGTGACGCGCTGTTTCGTCACGAGTCAGCGCTGGCCCTTTCTTGTCTATCAGGGCCTTTGCTCGAACCACGATCCCCGGAATGCAAAAGCCGCATTGCAATGCTCCATGGACGGCGAAAGCCTCGCAGTAACGTCGCAGTTCCGCGTCGTCGAACCCTTCGAGGGTGGTTACTTCTTCACCTGTGACACGCTCAAGAGATGTTTGGCATGCCACTCGGGCTTTGTTTCCGACAAGTACCGTGCAACACCCGCATTGTCCTGAGGGAGCGCAACCATCTTTGGGTGAGATGACACCAAGTTCATCGCGTAACGCGGCGAGCAGATGTTCATGCCCGTTCGACACGGCGACAGTTTGACCGTTTAACTGAAAAGATGTCATTGTTCGCTTTTCGGTTGCGTAATTAGTTCGTACATCTCGGGGCGGCGGTAACGATCAAAATCAAAAAGCGTCTCTTTGTAGTGCCTACACCAGTCGAGATCGCAGTCAGCCACCAGAAGCTCGTCGTCGGTAGTCACAGCTTCGGCAACAATTTGGCCTGATGGTGCGATAATCATTGATTGCGCTAAAGACTCGACTCCCTCCTCAACACCACCTTTAGCAACTCCAACGACCCAGGTTCCGTTTTGATACGCGCCCGCTTGCATGACGAGACGATTGTGAAATGACTGCAAAGGATTCTGTGATGGATCCGGTGCGTAATGCAACGGGGTGTTGTAACCAATAAGGACCATTTCAACGCGTTGGAGGGCCATCACGCGGTACGTCTCGGGCCAACGACGGTCATTACAAAGGGCCATCCCCACGATCCCGTCGAACGCCTCCCAGACGCTAAACCCCTCTGGACCCTCTTCGAAGTATCTTCGCTCCAGATGCTGAAATGGTCGATCTGGCTCGTGTTCTTCGTGCCCAGGCAGGTGAACCTTGCGGTACCGGCCAACAATTGACCCGTCTCGCTCAACTAAAACTGAACTGTTGTAACGCTTCCCTTCGGGGGTCAATTCGGCGTACCCGAGATAAAACCCAACGCCGAGGGACTTTGCTTCGTCAAACAGACGTTGGGTTTGAGGCCCAGGCATTTCAGCTTCGTAGTAAGAGTCAAGCTCCTCGGGAACGTCGTCTAAATACCACCGAGGGAAAAACGTGGTGAGTGCTAACTCAGGGAAGACGATTAATTGGCACCCGGCGTCGCTACCTCGGCGCATCAGAGTTACTAGCCGATCGATCACCTCGCTTCTACCGGCGTCTCTCGTTATGGGACCAAGCTGTGCTGCGCCAACTCGCAGTGATCTCACCAAGTCACCTCCGTTAACGCAAGCAAAGTGTCGGCCAGCAATTGGGTTCCAGTTATCAAATCTTGCTCGTCGGTGTGTTCAGCGGGATTGTGGCTGACCCCATCAACGCTCGGAACAAAAATCATGCCAGTCGGGCAGATTCTGGCCAGCATCTGCGCGTCATGCCCAGCGCCGGAGGGCATGCGCTTTGTGGATAGACCGCGCGTTGTTGCCAACTGCTCGATTTGATCCACGACTCTGCTATCAAACTCCACAGGTTCGAAGCGAGCCAGGGTCCGGCTCGTTACCTCAACACCTTCGGCTTTTGCTAATTGTGCTGTTCGTTTCCCCAAATCGCGTTCGGCGAACTGGAGAGCTTCTTCGTCGGTGTTTCGTAGGTCGACGGTCATAGTTACGTGCGCAGGGACAACGTTCACGAGGTTGGGATGAAGGGTAAGCGACCCCACAGTCGCGACCTGACTTCCACCGAGCTCAAGGGCAATATCGCGTGCTGCCACGGCAACAGCGGCTGCTACCACCATCGGATCTCGACGAAGTGTCATCGGTGTTGTCCCTGCATGGTTTGATTGACCGGTAAGAAGTAACTCAGTCCAAGAAATACCTTGGACGCCTTCGACCACGCCGATTGAGAGGCCCGCTCGGTCCAATACTGGTCCTTGCTCG
>Ga0310342_100000044_pt1 | contig 56163 bp, 35 predicted proteins | sample S15DNA20500_MG_FD_206155 | JGI IMG/M metagenome (GOLD analysis project Ga0310342, IMG submission 206155) | Marine microbial communities from station ALOHA, North Pacific Subtropical Gyre - S1503-DNA-20-500_MG | ecosystem: Environmental > Aquatic > Marine > Oceanic | place: Pacific Ocean: North... | reverse complement strand
AGGGTGAAGCTCCGGCTGCCGAGGAGAGTGCGGAAGAGCCCGCTGCCGAAGAGGCCGAGGGTGAAGCTCCGGCTGCCGAGGAGAGTGCGGAAGAGCCCGCTGCCGAAGAGGCCGAGGGTGAAGCTCCCGCGGAAGATGCCGCCGGTGATGATTCTGCCGAACAGGCAGAGGAGTAATTGGCCTGAACTTCGAGGTGGCGTTGTTTTCGTCTTGTGGAATCTGTCCGTCGTGGGGCTATGATTAAGGTTGATGGGTGGCAAGACCAAGACGGAGGGATCATGAATCCCAGCCTCCGACGGAAAAGTGAGCGTATGGGAAGGTCTGTTTCTGTGGCACTCCTGGCGAGCTTGTTGCTGGCTGTTTCGTCGCTTTCCGGTTGGGGTGGCGTGATTGCCGCGCAGGATGGGCTCGAACTGCGTCCTCTGCAGGGAGATGGCGGTCGGAGGAAGGCCGTCCGGAGGGAATCCGGGGGAGGTGTTGCGGACAAGGTGAGCCCTGGTGTGATGCAGCTCATCAGGAAGGTGCTCGCGGGACGTGAGGCTGAGAGAAAGGAGGCGGAGGGGAAGCTCCTGCAGAGGGGTTTGCGCGTCGTTCCTGAGCTCAGGTCCTGGATTCGGCAGGTGAGCGGCAATGCCGAAAAAATAGAGATCGTTCTCAGGAAAATCCTCAGGGATGTCTCGGGGGGACAGAGTCCCGTGGAGCTCGTCTCGCGGGAATCTTCGGCTGGACAATTCTTTGAGCAGAAGCTCAACGAGGCCCAGGAACACCTCAGGTATGGTCGCCACGAGGTCGCTCGCAGAATGGCTGAGGCCATCCTGCAGCTGGACAAGGAAACTCCGCTGCGTTTTCTCTGCCGACGGTTGATCAGGCAGGCGAAGGAGCACAAGTTCAAGAAGGAGTTGGTGACCCGGATTGATGCGGGGGCGCTTGTTTACGAGGTTGGAGAAAAACCACGGATCATCTTTCGCATCCTGAACAAATCAGGCAAGCAGGCCCGCTTCGAGGTGCGCCAGGGAATCGTGGGTGAACTCTTCATCGTTTTCGATCGGTGTCTTTTCGATGGCAGCCACCTTACCAATAGTGAGCGCGTTCCGTTGCGGATCAAGAGCAGGGAGGTGGATGTCGTGCTCAAGCCGGATGCGGGGTGGGAGTGTGAGATAGCCTATGAATTGCCGAAAGACCTTCCGCTTCGCCAGGTCACCTGCAGGGCCCGCTTTCGGGTCACCTTCCGTCCCTCGCGCTGGGAGATCGAGGGGGACCGAGACGGCAATATCCCTCTTTCTTCCGAGGAGACGGAGTTCTGGGTGATACCTCCCGGAAAGAAGCGAAAGCTCGAAGATCCACTGAAGCGTCTGAAGCTGGCTCTGATCTTGAAGCAGGCTGAAGATATCTTCATCGCCAGCTGGCTGTGCGTGTGGGCAGGGAAGAAGGATCCGGAGCTTCGCTCCCGTTTCCATGAGGTGCTGATTGACAACCTGGGGGATATCGCTCCCGCCCGGAAAACTTTTTTTTACGTGATTCTCCGGCAGTCCAGCGGTATGCAATTGAAGAGCGATACCGAGTGGGCCAGGTGGTGGAAAGAGCAGGCCGAGCCGAAAAGCGGTTCCTGATATCCTGCTCCGCGCCTCAATCGCTTTCGGTGGGTTCCGCGATCACCACCCTGTCGCCAACGATTCGCAGCCTTCCGCTGAGACAGAGTCTGACAGCTTCGGGATAGGCGATACATTCCTCTTCGAAGACCCTCGCGGCGAGGGTCTCTGGGGTGTCGTCCGGTTCAACCGCAATGGCTCGTTGCAGGATGATGGGCCCCTTGTCATATTCGTCGCTGACGAGGTGCACAGTACAGCCTGAGAGCTTCGCTCCAGATTCGATCACGGACCGGTGAACTTTCATGCCGTAGAAGCCCTTGCCGCCGAAGTCGGGCAGGAGAGATGGGTGGATGTTGAGGACCCTGTCACGGTAGCGCTCGGGGAATTCGTAGAAGCGAATGAAGCCGGCAAGGAGAACCCAGTCCACCCTCTCCTCCTCCAGCAGCTCATTGATCCTGTCCGACAGGTCGGAGCCGTATTCCCTGTAGTCGAGAACCTCCGTACGAACACCGTATTTTTTCGCTCGCTCGATCCCTCCCGCCTCCCCGTGGCTCGATATCGCCACGGCGATCTCGGCGCTCAGGGAACCCTCGAGGATGTTCCTGGCGATATTTTCGACGGTGCGTCCGCCGCCGGAGAAGAGCACCCCGAGGCGGGGGAGGGAATTGTTCATCTGGTTCGCCTGGTGGCCAGACCGTTTTTCAGAGTATGTCGTCGAGGTTGGTGACCACTCGTCCGACGAGGCCGTATTCAACGGCCTCTTCGGGGCTCATCCAGTAGTCCCGGTCGGTGTCTTTCTCTACCTGCTTGACCTTGCGGCCGCATTCTTCAGCGATGACCTCGTTGGCGCGCTGGCGAAGCTTGAGGATTTCCTCCGCCGTGATCTCGATGTCGGAGGAGCGTCCCCGGCTTCCGCCTGATGGCTGGTGGATCATGATCCTGGAATTTGGAAGGGCCAGGCGTCTCTCCATGGGCGCGCCGAGGAGGATGATCGTACCCGCGCTGGCGTTCAGCCCGAAGCTGATGTTGGTAACCGGGGCCTTGATGAAGCGAATCAGGTCGAAGATAGCGAAACCATCGTCGGCGGAGCCTCCGGGGGTGTTGATGTAGAGCTTGATAGGCTCTTGCGATTGCGAATCCAGCCAGAGCAGGGAGCTCATGACTCGCTGGGTAAGCTTGGGCGATACCTCCTCGGAGATGATGATCGTCCGCTCCTTCTTGAGGAGGTCCATGGCGACGGCGGGAGGCTTCGGAGATTTCTGATCCTTCTCCTCCTCGCTCTCATCTTCGTCGTCGAGGTGGATAAGTTTCAGTTCGTCTTCTTCAATGTGAATCATGTCTTTTCTCTGTTCTTTTTCATTCCGAGTTTCGTTTTTATGGGGCTCAACGGGACAAATGTCATGAAAAGCTCCGGAGATTTTCAATATATCGTCAGAAGCAGCCTTTAAAGCAAAGGAAAACAGGCGGAAGGAGGACTCTTCATGATGGCATTATCGGGACCTCTTTTCGGGAGAGAGGGCCTCATCAATCATCTTCGCAGCCTCTTCTTTACCGATTTCTTCGAGCAGGAAGCACTTGTTTCGCGAGGTTTTGCCGCTGTGAAGACTTACACGGGAGCGCTTGATCCCGAGGTTTTTTGAGAGAATACGGATGAGTGACTTGTTGGCTTTTCCTTCCAGCGCAGGGGCGCAGACCGCGATTTTCAGTGTGTTCGCGTGGATTCCGAGGACCTTGTCCCTCGATGAACCGGGTACGGCGCGAACATCGAGCAATACCCCTGCGGCGGTTTCTTTCAGGTCAAGCTGTCGGGAGGGCTCCCTGTCGGTCATCGTTTCAGCTCAATCCTGGCGGTAAATGGCGCTGCCGATTCGGACGACTGTGGCTCCTTCTGCGACCGCCGTTTCGAAGTCGGAGCTCATACCCATCGAGAGGCCTGAGCCTGGCGGCAACAACCCCGCTGCCAGGTATTGATCGCGCAGTTGCCGCAGCTCTCTGAAGAAAGGGCGTGATCCACCGGGTCCATCGCAATAGGGGGGAATGGTCATCAGGCCTTTCAGTTTTCCGGCGACATTCGGGTAGATCGGGATTTCAGCGAGCAGGTTGGCGAGTTCCCTGGCCGGCAGACCTGTCTTGGACGCTTCTCCGGAGCAGTTTACCTCGACAAAAATATCCGGCAGGGGGAGCCCGGGAGTCTCCAGCCGCTTCTCGATTTCCTGCAGCAGCCGCAGGGAGTTGAGAGAATGTATCGAGCAGCAGTGTTCAAGGGTCTGTCGGACCTTGTTTCTCTGCAGGTGGCCGATGAAGTGGATCTCGACTCCGTCGAGATCCGCTAACTCCTGGCTCTTTTTGACGGCATCCTGGGCCCTGTTCTCTCCGAATTTCCGGATCCCCAGGTCGTAGAGGATACGCATGACTCCTGAGTCGATGTATTTGCTTACGGTGAGCAGGGTGACGTCGTCGGCTTTTCTTCCGGCACGTTCGGCCGCCGCCGCGATACGTTTCCTGCAATGTTCGATGTTGGCTTCCAGCCGGCCTTCGAAGCCCGTGGGGAAGTCTTCAATAGCGAGTGGACTTTTGGCCATTGGATAAGGCGATCTCCCGATTCCGATCTCGTCGTCGTATCAGGGGGCGTTGTTGACGCTGAGACAGTTCTCTCCGAAGATATTCCGAATCTCCTCGAAGAGCTCGTAGTCCGGGGTGACGAAGAGCTCACGGCCTACCTCGATCCTGGTCGCGCCATTGGGCGCCACAAGGTAGACCGGGCACTCCCCCTTGTGGTTGCCGAGGAGGTCCTTGAGAATGTATTTCTGCTTGTCACCGTCACCGTTACCCGAGGGAAGATGGATGCTGAGATCCCGTGTCATTTTTCTCGGGATGTCTTCCAGCGGGATGATGCTCTGTACACGAAGGCTCTTACCGTTGGCCCTGCTGTAGATCTTCCCCCTGACCAGGACGATCTTGTCGGCAACCAGGGTCGCTCCATAATCATCGTAGAGTTCCTGGCTGATGAAGAGCTCCATCGACTGTTGCATGTCCTCGACGGTCGCGATCCAGAAGGGCTCTCCGTTTTTGCGCATGACTCTCTTGTCGAGCTTGGTCACGAGCGCGCCGATGCAGACCTGGCTGTTCTCGGCGGCATCAAGGTGCTCTTCAATGGTGTTTGTGCTGTAGCCTTCGAGGATTTTCCACCATTTCTGGAGGGGATGGCCGCTGAGGTAGAATCCAAGGCTCTCTTTCTCCAGGGAGAGTTTCTCCGCTTCGCTCCATTCCGCCACATCCGGGTAGGATTCATCGGTGGCGCCATCTCCGTCCGAGGGCGCGGCCAGGAAGTCAAAGGTCATCTGGCCGCGTTCTTTGTCTTCGCGGGCCTGCTGGCCTCGCTTCAGGGCGGCAGGGATCGTTTCCACCAATTGTGAACGCCGCTTGCCGAAGCAGTCGAACGCGCCGCTCTTGGTCAACTGCTCCAGCGCTGACTTGTTGATGGAGTTACCGGCGATCCGCTCACAGAGATCAAACAAGGATTTGAACTGGGCATCGTCCCTGGCATCGAGGATGTCGTCTACCACCTTGCCGCCGAGTCCCTTGATGGCCTCGAGGCCGTACCAGATCGTGCTGTCGACAACCGTGAAATCTTTTTTAGAAGTATTGATGTCAGGCGCCTTGAACTCGATCCCCATGCGTCGGCATTCCTCGAGGTACTCGACGATTTTGTCGGTGTTGTTCATCACGCAGGTCATCACGGCGGCGAGGAACTCGGCCGGGTAGTTCGCCTTCAGGTACCCCGTCTGGTAGCTGAGAACAGCGTAGGCGGCGGAATGGGATTTGTTGAAGCCGTAGCCCGCGAATTTCTCGATCAGCGCGAAGATGTCGTTGGCGATCTTTTCGGGAACATCATTCTTCATGGCGCCCTCGACGAATTGGTCGGAGAACGCGGCCATGAGCTTTTTCTTTTTCTTTCCCATGGCGCGCCGGAGAGTGTCCGCCTCGCTGAGGCTGAATTGAGCCAGCTCGTTGGCGATACGCATCACCTGCTCCTGGTAGAGAATGACACCGTTGGTTTCTGCCAGGATGGGTTCGAGGAGCGGGTGCATGGGGGACCACTCCTGCTCGCCATGTTTTACTTTTACGTAATTATCGACCATGCCGCCCTCGATGGGGCCGGGACGGTAGAGGGCGATCAGGGCTATGATGTCCTCGAACCGGTCCGGGCGGAGCTTCTGGAGCAGGTCCCTCATGCCCTCGGATTCGAGCTGGAAGACGCCGCTCGACTCACCCTTGCAGAGCATCTCGTAGGTGGCTGGGTCATCGAGGGGGATCCTGTCGATGTCGATTTTTTCTCCCCGGGTAGTTTCGATTTCCCTGATGCAGCGATCGATGATGGTCAGGGTCCTGAGGCCGAGAAAGTCCATCTTGAGCATGCCGATTTTTTCGAGGTCCTCCATGGACCATTGGCTCAGGATGTCGTCGCCGTTTTTACAGAGGGGGACCATGTCGATGAGCGGGGCGTCACCAATGACGACACCGGCGGCATGGGTGGATTGGTGTCGATTCAGGCCCTCGAGTTTCCTGGCTATTTCGTAGAGCTCCCCGATCCTCTTGTCCTTTTTCCCGAGAGCCGTGAGCTCCTTGTCGGCATCGAGGCTCTCGCCGAGCTTGATGCCCGGTCCTCCGGGTATTTTCTTGGCGATCGCGTCGACCTCCGGGAGCGGGATGTTGAGAGCCCTGCCAACATCCCGGATTACAGCCCGGGCGGCCATGGTGCCGAAGGTGATGATCTGGCTGACCCGGTCTTCGCCGTATTTTTCGCGGACGTAGTTGATGACCTTCTCTCTGCCGTCCATGCAGAAGTCGATATCGATATCCGGCATGCTGATCCGGTCGACATTCAGGAACCTCTCAAACAGCAGATCGTAGCGCAGCGGGTCGATATTGGTGATGCCGAGGGCATAGGCGACGATGCTGCCCGCGGCGGAGCCCCGTCCGGGGCCGACGGGGATGCCGTTTTCCCGGGCGAAGCGGACAAAGTCCCAGGTGATGAGGAAGTAGCTGACAAAGCCCATCTCCTTGATGATGCCGATCTCGTAGTCAAGCCGCTCCCTGGCTTCCTCGTTCGCATCGAAGTCGGGGTAGCGTTCGCGGCAGCCGTTCTCGCAGAGCTCCAGGAAATAAGTCTCCGAGTCATATTCTTTTTCGCTCTCTTCGAGGCTGAAGGGGGGGAGATGGGTTTTGGTGAAATCCAGCTCGAGGTCGCACATCTCCGCGATCCTGATGGTGTTCTCGATCGCCTCGGGGAAATCCGCGAACACGCGGTTCATCTCTTCCTTATTGCGAAAGTAGAACCTGTCCTTGTCCATGCGCAGGCGATCGTCATCCTCCATCGTCTTGCCGGTGTTGATGCAGAGGTGAATCTCCTGGGCCCTGGCGTCACCGGGGGCGAGATAGTGGACATCGTTGGTGGCGATGAGAGGAATCCCGTATTCCTTCGCGAGGGGAGGGATCTTCTCGAGTATTACCTCCTGCTCCTGCAGCCCATGGTTCTGAAGCTCCAGGAAGAAAGAGCCGGGCTCGAAGATATCATTGTATTCTACGATCTCATCGCGCAGCTGCTCCTCGCTGCCTAGCAGGGCCATGCGATTGATGGGGCTCGACAGGCAGGCGCTCGATCCCACCAGGCCTTTTGAGTATTGCCTGAGGATGTCCTTGTCGATTCGGGGCTTGTAGTAGAAGCCCTCCTTGTAGGCGAGCGAGGAGAGCTTCATGAGGTTGTGATACCCCTCCATGTCTCTTGCCAGCAGGAGGAAATGGAAGTAGGCCCCGAACTCGGATCTTTTGCGGTCGCCGCGGGAGCCGGGAGAGACATAGGCCTCCATCCCGATGATGGGCTTGATCTTTTCGGCCCTGCAGGTCTGGTAGAACTGCAGGGCGCCGAACATATTGCCATGGTCGGTCAGCGCCAGCGAGTGCATGTTCTCGTCCCTGGCGGCCGCCACCAGCTTCTTTATTGGGGCGGCTCCATCAAGGAGGCTGAAGTCGCTGTGGACGTGGAGGTGGACAAAATCTTTGGGCATAGCTGCTTCTTCACTTTTTCCCGAAGTGAAACCGCCGGCGCTTGACGGCCATACGGGAAATCCTCCTTTGGCATACACTTTCGTACCAGACGAAATAACCAGAGATCGTCTCTTAATTCCACGATCTTTTGCGTGCAGTCCTCCCGCCAGGCGGCCGGGGCGGACGCCGGCCCGGGAGTGGTGGGATCGTATTGCGATTGAAGTTGTTTTCCAGGGAGCGGTCCGTACAATCTTCGCAGTGGCTTCTGGAGTCGAGCAGGCTGCTGGAGCCGGGGCATCGCTCCCGTGCAATGCCGCTCAAAGGAAGTGAAGAGATGAAGAATACGGCCTACCAGATCGCCACGCCGGAGCACAGGTGTTGCTCCTGCGAGGCTGAGATCAAGCCAGGCGGGGAGTTCTATTCGACGGTCTGTTTCCTTGGCGAAGAATTCGCCAGGCGGAACTATTGCGTTCCCTGCTGGGTTCCGGAAGATTCTCCGCGGCAGGAGGCTGGCGCCGGCGGGCCGAACCGGGCCGCCGGACAAGCCGCCCCCCGGGGAATTTTCGCCTATTGGCGTACCCAGCGGCCCGAGGAGGTGGATGGTGAGGTGGCCAGGATTCGCTTTGATCCGCAGGTCGTCCTCGAGTTCTTTCGTGGGCTTGGCAAGGCGGGAAACCAGGACGATGGCGCTGCGCGGGAGGATGGACTGGAGACCGGGGCTGCCGGGGTTCCCGCCGGCCCTTCCGAGTCGCAGCGGCGCGACCTGCGGTTTGTTCTGTCCCTGCTGTTGATTCGCAAAAAAGTGCTGCTTCTGAAGGGCACCTTTATCCGTGATGGCTTCGAGTGGCTTCAGCTCCAGGAGCGCGGGGAGAGTGAAAAGGCCTACGAGATCACCAATCCCGAGCTGAGCGAAGGCGAACTCGAGCAGGTGCGCGATGCGATCGGCGAGTTGCTTCAGATGCAGGTTTGAGGAGGAGGTTCGCGGGCCGCCGTCTCAGCCGCAGGAACCCTCACTCGGACAATCCAGCTTGTCCTCGGTGGGGTCGCTGCCGCAGTCCGGGAATGGAGCCGCGGGGGCAGGGTCGAGGCGGAACAGCCAGCTGAGCAGGTAGACCGCATCCGTGATTCCGAGCGAGCCCGAATCATCCGCGTCGACGCTGTCGGGACAGCCGATTTCACCCGCCCTGAAGAGATAGGAGAGGACGCAGATTCCATCGCTGATGCTGTGACGTCCATCTCCATCGCAGTCTCCGCGCAGGGAGCTCGGGGAGTCCGAGGGGATGTAGGTGAAGGTGAGCTCCTCAGCTGACGGCAGGTCGTCCGGCCGGGTATTGATGACACGCACCGTGATGAAACCGCGGCCCGGCGGAGTTACCACGGAGAGGGTCTCGCCCGTATCTCCCACGGCCTCGACCACTGGCGCGGGTACTCCATCAAATTCGACCCGGACGTCCTCGGTGAAGTTTTCTCCAAGGACCAGGATCGTGTCGCCACCCGCCTCCGAACCGAAATCAGGCTGGAGGGCCCGGGTGGTGGGGCGGACGAGCGAGACCTCGAGCAGCCCGCGCGCTGTGTAGTGGCCCAGGGCGGGGTCGTCTAGCGTGATCGTCGGTGCGCCTTCGAGGCTCGAGTCGGCTGGCACCACAGCCAGCAGCTCACGGCTCGATATCCGCTCTACCCGGGGAGAGGGAATATCGTTGAATGTGACGGTGGTATCCTCCGTGAGGCGGGAGCCGAAGATCCTGATCTCGACCGGGTCGACCAGCTCTATCGAATCCGGGCGAGTGTAGCGTGCTCTCGGCATCGGCAGGCGTGCTGAGCTCAGGATAGCATTCCGTATAGCGGGACCCCTGCGCTGGGCGAAGACCTCGAGGGTCCTGATGTTGGCGTTCCAGGTGCCGATCGACTGGCCGCTCATCTGGCACTCCTCGATCATGTCTCCCTCGATCGAGCTCTTGTGACGGCGGATCTCGGTGATGACGTTCTGGGCGGAGAGGGGGCCCTCGAGATGGCGGTCGAGCTCGTCGATGAAATACTGGGCGTAGTCCGGACTGTTGATGAGGCTGACCATGATGGTGGAGAGGCTCGAAGACCTGCTCAGCACGTGGTTGAAGGTGTCAGCCGACCATCCACCCGGGTTGCGGCCGATTCCGAATTCGGCATCCCAGCTCAGGAATATCCATCTTCCATCCTCGCGTCGAGGGCGAGCGGCATACCAGTTGTTATGGGGCCAGTCGTGGTTCTGGGCCCAGATGTTCAGGATCATGTAGGATGTGTAGTTCTCGATATCTATCTTCCCGGCCGCCAGCTCCAGGTTTCCCTCCTCGCGCATATTCGTGTTGCGGAAGAAATTTTTCATCGCCGTCCACTCGCGGGTGTCCCCGTCGAGGGGGTCATCCCCGGTCTTGATGACGTCCCAGTTCTCGCCATCCTCGGGAAAATAGGAGGCGAAGAAGACCTTGTCCATGCGCTCGACCACGTTGTAGACCCCCCGGTACCGCATATTGACGAACATATTGTACCAGGAGCCGTTGGAGACGAGCGCACCCATGTCTTCGTGGAGATCGCGGATGACCTGGTCACGGATGTAGGCCGCCCCGCCGCCGGTGCGGAAGGCGTCGTTGAAGTTGGAGCGCAGCACGAGCTTGTCGAAGACCTCTACGTCGGTGTCGGGAATGATAGGGTAGCGCAGCTTCTTCTCGCCGTACTCTCCCCTGAAGTAGGCCTTGTAGGCCTTCTTGATGTTGAAGTCTCCGCCGCGGCCGGCGCCACCGTGAAGCCTCATGCCGAAGCCGGTTTTCAGAGCCTGTCGGCCATCGGTCTCGAAGATCTCGAGGAAGCCGGCGCGCTCCGCCGCCCGTCCGCGTCCTCCGCTGTTGTTGTGCACCTGCTGGAAATCGGTTGGATCCATGGATACCGACAGCACGGGCAGGACAAGGTTCCTCCTGGCGATGAAATAGCTCTGGGATACCGGCCTGAGGACCATGCGGTCTCCGAGGAAGCCCGCCGCGCGGATGACCCTGTCTCGTGGAAGGGACAGGGGCTCAGCGTAGAGCGTGCTTGTCGCCGTAGGGGCGGCGCCATTGGTGGTATAGCGGATCTGGAAATCGTCGAACGGGATGTCGGCCGAGAGGGTGACGTTCACCCCGGCGCTGTGGAATCCGCCGGGGGGGGTGAAGCTGACCTCGTACGGGAGGATGCGGCTCGAGGCGTGCTCATCGTTGAGGTCTCCCGGCGTCGGGTAGAGCAGGTAGGAGAATTCTCCGTTTCCATCGGGAACACGGCCGTAGGACCTGTCTATGGTCTGCTCCGGCATGTCGAGGCCATCGAGGATCTCGCCGGCCGGATTCGAGAAGACGAGGATTTCTCCATCGGAGTCCAGTTCGAAATTTGCGTGGAAGGCAGGGCCGACGATCCCGATCTCCGGCAGGAAGCTCATGTCGTTGCTGGTGTGGGTCCTGTTCAGGAGCGCCACCGCCAGCAGGTTGCCCTCCGGCCGCAGGAGCTCGAGCCAGTTCGGGATCATCCAGCGTTCCACGCGTCGCGCCTCTCTCGACCTGGTGGAATTGCTGTTGAAGACAGGCTCATCTTCTTCGGGGAAATTGACCGAGATGACCCGCGTCCCGTTGAGCCAGGCGACAAAGCCATCGTCATAGTTTACCTGCAGGATGATGTTCTCGAGGCTTTCGAGGTTCGCGATGTTAAAGGTGGTTCTCAGGAAGAGTGCGCCGATACCGCGCTCCAGCTCGGTGCGGTCATCTCCGTCTCCAAAGCCGAACCCCGGCCTGCCGCGCGGCCAGGCGTCGCCGTCGAAGGCGGCCTGGTTCCAGCCGGCCGGGGGTCCGTCGCTCTCCGGCAGGCCACTCAGGTAGCTCCACTCCTGCTCGAGGTCGAGAATCGTCGGGCGGACCTCGATCGGCGAGTTGGTGCGCAGGATCTGTTCCTCGGAGGGGAACTGCTGGTCCTTGCCGGAGCACCACACGAGCAGGTGCTCACCCGGCTGCATCAGGTAGGGCGGAAAAACCCACTTCAGGAGATTCGTGGAGTCGTCGCTGAGGCCGTGGCCTCCGATGTCGTAGGGGGCATCCGAGGTATTGTAGAGTTCAATCCAGTCCGAGCTGTCTCCATCGATATCCGCGATGGTCACGCGGTTGGAGGCCTGGATTTCATTGATGACAACCTGTCCGGAGACGGTTTCAACAGAGAGGAGGAGAAGGACTCCAAGGTAGAGAATTGCGTAGCGGGGCATGGAGCAGGTCATTGGAAGAGTGAAGGATTCTACAGTCTACCAAGGATACCTTTTGCGAACCCGTGTGGCACTGCATATCTGGTGACAAAGGATCAGCCTGACGATACATCATCGGGTGTGATGCCTGGGTGGGCTGGAGACGCTTGCCGGGACTACTGGCAGGTACGGGATGCTTCGCATTCGAGCAGCTCGCCGAGGGGATCCTGTCCGCAGTCCGGGAAGGGAGCCGGGAACTCCGCGGCTCCCAGGAAGAGAAAGTTCAGGATCTGGATCGCATCTGTCATGCCGAGACTGCCGCTTCGGTCGGTGTCCGCCGCCGCCTGGCAAGCTGGGGTTGGGCCGCCGGAAAAGAGGAAGTTCAACAGCAGGACCGCGTCGGTCAGGTTGGTATTTCCACTGGCGTCAGCATCTCCCCGGGTATAGCCCTCGGCGCCCCGGTAGGTAAAGATCATGCTGTCGGCGGACTCGGCCCTGCCCGGCCGGGTATTCACCGCCCGGACCTCGACCGTTCCCCGTCCCGGAGGTGTCGTCGCCCGCAGCAGGACCGTGCTGTCGGCATCGGGGCCGAAGCGCGTGACGGAGGGAGCCTCCTGGTCGCCGAAGAATACGGTGACGCCTTCGTAGAAATACCCGCCGCTGATGAGAATCTCCTCACCGCCCTCGGCGGCGCCGAACTCGGGAAGGATACCGGTGACCAGGGGGGCCGGCAGCGATACGGTAAAGAGGTCCTCTGTTTCGCCTGACTCGACCTCGGCGTCCGGATTGCGCGCACTCACCGTGACCGGTCCGCTGAGGGCCCCGTCAAAGGGAACGCGGACGCTTACTCCTCCGATGATGCCGTGGTAGTCGATGACCTCCGCTTCAATGCGGTTGAAGAAGATCTGGATGTTCCGGACCAGGCGCGTGCCGCGGACCCGCACCACGACATCACCGGTGTTGACGATCTCAGAGGGAGTCACCGACCTGATACTCGGTGTCATGTCCGGGGGTGGGGCCAGGCGGTTCGATGACCTGACAAACCCCAGGAAGGGTCCGTTGCGGTTGCGGAGGAAGTTGTACATGGTGTTGATGTTGTTGTCCCATTGGCTGCGGCCGCGGCTGACGAGCGTCAGCTCCTGCTGGATGTCCGGCAGGATTCGCTGGCGCAGCTGATCGAGTCTTCGCCGTGTAGCGGCAGGACTGAGGGGACCGTTGAGGTAGCTCTCGACCTGGTCGTTGAAGTAGCGGCGGTAGCCCATGTTGTTCGCCAGGCCCCTGAAGATGTCGGCGAGACGGCCATTGCGTCCAAAGACGTGGTCAAGGGTATTAGAGCTGTACCCGCCAGGGCTCAGGCTGATCCCGAACTCGGCATCCCAGCAGAAGAAGCGCCACTTGCCGTTCGCGGTTCTCGAACGTGAGGCGTACCAGTTGTTGTGGGGCCAGTCGTGGTTCTGCGACCACATATTTACGATCATGTAGGATGTGAAGTTTTCGATGTCGACGAACTCCGCGAACTCATTGTAGGCATCGTTGTTTACCAGGTTGTTCTGCTGGAGAAAGGTCCCGATACGGTTCCATTCACGATTGTCTCCAACGAGGACATCGTCGCCGGTCTTGATGACATCCCAGTTCCCCGCGGAATCGCCTTCGCCGACCTCGTCCCCGAAGTAGTCGTCCATGAACTCCTCGTCCATTCGCTCAACGATGTTGTAGATGCCGCGGTATCGCATGTTGACGAAGAGGTGGTACCAGGAGCCATGAGAGATGAAGCCACCCATGTCCTTGTGGAGGTCGCGGATCAGCTGGTCACGCAGCAGGCTGCCGTTGCCGTTTCTTCCGATGGCGTCATTGAAGTTCGAACGCAGCACGAGCTTGTCGAAGACATCTACCTCGGTATCGGGGATGAGAGGGTAGCGCAGCTTCTTGTTGCCGTACACTCCCCTGAAGTAGGCCTTGTAGGCCTTCTTGGTGTTGAAATCTCCGCCGCGGCCCGCTCCACCGTGCAGCCTGAGACCGAATCCTGTCTCGACCGCCGGCTGGCCCTCGTCGTCGAAGATCTCCATGTACGCTTCCCGTTCGGAGCCGCGGCCGCGACCGCCGCTGTTGTTGTGCACCTGCGAATAATCGTTTGGATTCATGGATATCGACATGACGGGAAGCTGGAAGTTTCTTCCTGTTAGAAAATAACTCTCGGCGGTCGCGTCGAGAGCCTGCCTGCCATCGAGGAAACCCGCTGCGCGGATCACGGTGTCCCTGGTGATCCGTATAGGCTCGGTGTAGAGAGTGCTTGCAATGGTCGGAGGTGTGCCGTTGGTGGTGTAGCGGATCTGGAAATCATCGAAGGGGATATTGACCGAGAGGACGGCCTGCACGCCGCCGTTGTGAAATCCTCCGGGGGGGGAAAAGGTGACCTCCGATGAGATCGGCTGCTGCGAGGCATGGGTGTCGTTGACCTCGCCCGGTGTCGGGTAGAAGAGGTAGGTGAACTGTCCGATTCCATCGGGCGTACGGCCATAGGACCGATCCTCGGTCTGCCGCGGCATATTGAATCCATCGAGGAGCTCCCGGCCCGGGGTCGTCAGCAGAATGAATTCCCCATCGGAATCGAGCTGGAAGTTGGTGTGGAAGCTCGGGTCGCTGAAGCCGATCTCCGGCAGGAAGCTGAGGTCATTACTCCTGTGGGTCCTGTTGAGGAGGGCTACGGCGAGCAGGTTGCCCTCCGGCCGCAGCAGGTCGGCCCATTCCGCGGCCATCCAGCGCTGCGGCGCGCGCGCCTCTCTTGACCGTGTCGCGTTGCTGTTGAAGGTCGGTTCGGTATTCTCGGGGAAATTGATCGAGAGAATCCGGGTGCCGTTGAGCCAGGCGACAAAGCCATCGTCGTAGTTTACCTGCAGGACTATGCCTTCGCTGTCTACGAGGTTCTCGACGTCAAAGGAGGTTCTCAGGAAGGTCGCGCCGTTGCCGGATTCCAGCTCGGTGCGGTCGTCGTCATCACCGAATCCGAAGCCGGGTTGGCCGCGTGCCCAGGCCGAGTCGTCGAAGTTCGCCTGGTTCCAGCCGTCCGGCGGCTCGCCGCTGTCGGGTGGGCCGCTCAGGTAGCTCCACTCCTGGTCGAGATCGAGGATCGTCGGGCGGACCTCGATGCTCGAATTGGTGCGCAGGAGCTGCTCCTGCGATGGGAAGCGCAGATCCTTGCCGGAGCACCAGACAATCAGGCGTTCCCCCGGCTCCAGGCGGAAAGACGGAAAAACCCATTTCATGGGCTCCTCGGGGTCATCGCTGATCCCGTGTCCACCCAGGTCATAGGGGGCGTCGGAGTGGTTGTAGAGCTCGAGCCAGTCCGAACTGTCTCCATCGGCATCCTCGATGGTCGAGCTGTTGGAGGCCTGGATCTCATTGATGACGACCTGGGCGAAACAGTGGCTCTGGATGAGCGGAAGAAAGACGCCCACGCTGAAAAATACGTATCTGAACATGAGGTGGATCTTTGCTGGATTTCAGTCAGGTATTTCCGTTTATCAAGGGTACCCGTCGAGCCGTCTCCTGGCACGATTTTATCCGCGGGCTGGTTTTTTTTTTGCGGGCAGGTATCGCCTCATGGGATTCGTGAAATGGTTGCCGTAGAGTGATTTAGGCTGATGGGCTTTGGAGCGGGCCGTTTGATGCGGTAGATTTGAGTTCCGAGCGAATGAGGGGGAGAAGCCTGTCGCCGGTGCGATAGGGGTCTTTCGCGCGCCCTGACAAGGAGAGTTGACCGATGTTGCATAGAGGTGGGTTCCTGCTGCTGGTTTCCTGCGTCGCGGCGACAGCCGCCTTTGCGCAGGAGGTTCCGCAGGCGTTTACGGGCGCCAGGATCATTCCCGTAGAGGGAGAGCCGATCGATGCGGGAACGCTGGTGGTGGAGGCAGGGGTCATCAAGGCGCTCGGTCCCGCCGGCAAGGTTGAGATCCCTGCTACCGCGAAGCGATTCGACCTCAAGGGCAAGGTCATCATCCCCGGCCTGATCTGCACCCACAGTCATATTGGCGGAATCGGCGGGGGGGATGGGTCAGGTCCGGTCCAGCCGGACGTCAGGATCTACGATTCCCTGAACGTGAGAGACTCGGGTTTCAGGCGCGCCGTGGCCGGCGGCCTGACGACCCTGAACATCATGCCCGGCTCGGGTCACCTGCTTAGCGGCCAGACCGTCTACGTTAAGCTGCGGGGCTCAAAGACCATCGAGGGGCTCTGCCTTCGCGACAAGGAGGGCCGCATTCTCGGTGGCATGAAGATGGCCAACGGGACTAATTCGCAGAGGGCGCCGCCCTTTCCCGGCACCCGCGCCAAGTCAGCCGCGCTGATGCGGGCGGAATTCATCCGGGCCGGGGAATACAGGGATAAGCTCGCCGCCGCTCTCGATGATCCGGACAAGAAGCCGCCACGCGATCTTCGCCTCGAGGGCCTCGTCGAGGTGCTCGAGGGGCGCAGGGTGGTCCATCATCATACCCACCGGCACGACGACATCATGACGGTCCTGCGGCTCTCGAGGGAATTCGGTTTCCGCGTCGTGCTGCACCATGTGAGCGAGGGCTGGATGGTCGCCGAAGAGATCGCCAGGGCCAAGGTGCCCTGCTCGATTATCCTCGTCGACAGCCCCGGCGGCAAGCTCGAGGCCATCAACCTGGTCTTTAAGACAGGGGGCATCCTCGAGAAGGCCGGCGTGCTCACCGCCTTCCATACCGATGACTGGATCACGGATTCGAGGCTCTTCCTGCGAATGGCCGGCCTCGGGGTCCGCGGCGGCATGAGCAGGAAGGCGGGGCTGGAGGCCCTGACCCTTGCCGGCGCGAAAATGCTCGATCTCGACGGGCGGATTGGCTCGCTGAAGGTCGGCAAGGATGCCGACTTCGTTATCCTCGACGGAGATCCCCTGAGCGTTTATACCAAGGTGCTGGAGACCTGGGTCGAGGGGCGGAGGGTCTTTGACCGCTCGAATCCCGAGGATCTTCTGCATGCCACCGGCGGCTATGGCGCCGGTGCGGACCAGGATCCTTATCATTGCTGTTTTGGGGATGAGGGAGGAGGCAGATGATGCCCAGGATTTTCACCTGCATCCTGCTGCTGGCAGTCGTTCCCGGCGCGGTCTCCGCCCAGGTGGCGGTCCGGGGCGGGAAGGTCTATACCATGACGGGGCCCGCCGTAGAGGATGGGATAGTGATTGTCAGGGACGGCAAGATTGCGGCCATCGGGCGGGCTGCGGATATCGCCGTTCCCGAGGGGTTCAAGGTTCTCGAGGCGGCGGTGGTGACGCCCGGCCTGATCGATGCGCGCAGCGTTGTCGGGCTGGCGGGCTACTTCAACCATAAGCACGACCAGGATCAGCTCGAGCGTTCGAATCCCATCCAGCCCGAGTTGAGGGCTATCGACTCCTACAATACCCGCGAGGCCCTGATCGAGTGGGTCAGGGGATATGGCGTCACGGTCCTTCATACAGGCCATGCTCCAGGAGAGCTGATCTCCGGCCAGACCATGATCGTAAAGACCACCGGCAATACGGTAGACGATGCCGCGCTCGTTCCAACGGCCGGGATCTCCGTGACGCTCGGGCCATCCTCTCTTCGCGGAGGGGGACAGTCGCCCGGCACTCGGGGGAAGCAGATCTCCATGCTTCGGGCGAAGCTGCTGGAGGCAAGGTCCTACCTCGAGGCTCGTGAGAAGTCGGTGAAGAAAGAAGGGGCGAAAGAAGGAGAGAAGGATGAAAAAGCCGGCGAAGCGCCCCCGGTCAACCTGGCGCTCGATGCCCTTTGCTCCGCCCTGCGCAAGGAGGTGCCGCTCCTGATCACGGCCCATCGGGCGCAGGACATCGCCAGCGCTCTTCGTCTCAAGAGAGAGTTCGATCTTCGAATCATCCTTGACGGGGGAGCCGAGGCCTATCTCCTCACCGATGAGCTCAAAAAAGCTGACGTCCCGGTGATCATCCACCCCGCGATGGCGCGTTACAACGGGGCTCTCCAGAACGCGAGCTTCAACACCCCGGCCCGGCTGAAGAAGGCGGGCCTCAAGGTGGCGATGCAGAGCGGCTATGAGAGCTATGTGCCCAAGACGAGGGTTGTCTTGTTCGAGGCGGCTATCGCCGCTGCCAATGGCCTGGGCCTTGAGGGCGCCCTGGAGTTGATCACCACCTCGGCCGCCGATATCCTCGGCATCTCCGACAGGGTCGGGTCGCTGGCGGTTGGAAAGGATGGGGACCTCGCCCTTTTCGATGGGGATCCTTTCGAGTATACGACGCATTGCGTGGGGACGATCATCGAGGGCCGGGTTGTGAGCGATACGCCGCGCTGAAGCGCGCGTGCGGGCAGGCTCCTTTTCAGAAGATTACTTCTTTCTTCACCCTGACCCGCCTGTATCTAATAGGCAGTTATGAGCCGTTTTATCCAGCCCCCAGCCTTCTTCACGGTCCTGCTGGCCTTCTCTGTTCTCTTGTGCGGGGAGCCCGCGGACAAGCCAGAGGTCCACCGTCTGGGCGTGCCCTCACGTGCCGGCTCGGGCGAGGGTCCCCTCGACTGGGTCTATGAGAAGGTGAACACCTCGCGCGACAGTTGGTCCGGTGAACGAGCGAGTGAGCGACTGAAAAAATCCCTGGAAAAGGTGTCTTCCTGGCTGGTTGCGGGCAGGGTCGATCCCACGACACTCCAGCAATTGCTCGCTCCGGGGTTTCGGTCGACGGCGCTTGTTCCGAAGGCCTGGAAAGAGACCGTGGGCACCGGAGACAATTGGAGATCCTGGCGCTCCCTGGACGTGGGAGAACCGGCGGCGGTGACCACGGAGGAGTTCCGGCGCAGGCTCGAGGAGCTGAGCGCGGCATGTGGAAAGGTGTCGAAGGCCTCCTTCAAGATCTTCAGGGTCTCTGAGGTTCCCGGGAAGAACGGCTCCATCCGCACCGATGTCCTGCTGGAACTCGATGGAGCCTCCGGCGATGGAGCGTTCATCCAGGCCAGGACGGTCTGGAGGATGGAATGGTCCGGCGCTCCGGAGACCCGGCTCGAATCTCTCAGCCGCCTCGATGTCGAGAAGGTCAGGATGGCCAGGCGAGCCTTCGTCGATGCCACGGTGGATTGCCTGGGAGAAGACACCGCCTTCAGGGCCCAGCTGAGTCGCGGTGTCGGCTATTGGCGCACGAGGATCGATGCATCCAGCGGGATGGACGTTTACGGCCACCAGGGAATCGCGGTCGGGGACATCGACAACGATGGGTGGTTTGATTTTTACGTGCCGCAACCAGCAGGCCTTCCCAACCGCCTGTACCGGAACCTCGGCGACGGCCGCTTCGCCGACGTGGCGCGCGCCGCCGGGGTTGATGTGCTCGATGTGACGGGTGGCTCGCTCTTCGTCGATCTCGACAACGATGCGGATGCCGACCTGGTGGTTGTCACCTCGCTCGAGGTCCTGCTCTTTGAGAATGACGGCAAGGGAGGGTTCCGGCGCATCGCCTCCTCCGGGCTCGAGAAAGGTCGCAGGAAGACCGCCTCGACGCTCGGCTGCGCGGCGGCGGATTATGATCGAGATGGGGATCTCGACCTCTATGTCTTCAGCTACGTTTTCTGGGCCGGCGCGGGCTCCAAGCTGCAGTCGACCTATCCCTACCCCTACCACGATGCCAACAATGGAGCTCCCAATTTCCTCTTCCGCAACGAGGGGAAGCTGAAGTTCATCGATGCCACCGAGCCCTCCGGGATGGGGGAGAACAACCAGCGCTTCAGCCTGGCCGCGTCCTGGTGCGATTACGATGCGGATGGAGATCCGGATCTTTATGTCGCCAATGATTTCGGCCGTAACAATCTCTTCCGCAATGATGGCGGGGGAGGGTTCAAGGACGTGGCGGCGGAGCTTGGCGTCGATGATGTCGGCAACGGCATGAGTGTCACCTGGGAGGACTTCGACAACGATGGCCGGATCGATCTCTACGTCGGCAATATGTGGAGCTCGGCGGGGAGCCGGATCGCCGGGCAGCCGCAATTTAAGGCCACCCGCCTGCGGGAGACCTACAGCAGGATGGCTCGGGGCAACTCGCTGTTCAGGAATCTCGGCGGCGGCCGTTTCGAGGATGTCAGCCTCGAATCCGGCGCCTTCTTCGGGCGCTGGTCCTGGTCGGGGCAGTTCCTCGACGTCGAGGGAGACGGGCTGGAGGATCTCTACGTGGTCAACGGCTTCATCTCCAACGAGAGCAAGGATGATTTGTGAAGCTTCTTCTGGCGGCAGGTCGTGTCGCGGGCTACCGGGGTCAAGAGTCGTCTGTCGAGATACGAAGGGGCCTGGGAGGCCATCAACAGGCTCATTCGGGCGGGGGGCTCCTGGTCCGGCTTCGAGCGCAGCTGCTTCTTCGCGGGTAACGGCTCGGCAGGCTTCGTCAACCAGTCCGCCGTCTCGGGCCTCGACTACCTAGAGGATGGGCGGGGGCTGGCCGTCTGGGACTACGACAGGGATGGGGATCCGGATCTCCTGGTAAAGAATCGCAACGCGCCGCAGGTCAGGATTCTGCGGAACGATTCCGGCCGCCGCTGGCATCGGCTGAAGCTTCGGCTCGAGGGCGGCGTGTCGAATCGCCAGGCCATCGGCGCGAGGGTCGTCCTGCGCCATGGCGGAGTTTCGAGGGTGAAAGAGCTCCGCGCAGGCTCCGGTTTTCTTTCTCAGAACTCACCGGAGCTCTTCTTTGGGCTGGGTGGGTCGGTGAAGGCTGAGCGCCTCGAGGTTACCTGGCCCACCGGCAGCAAGCAGGTTTTTCTCGATCTGCCAGCCGACAGGGAGGTGTTGATTCGCGAGGGCGAGAAGGAGATCTCGAGCCGGCCCTTCAAGGCGCCGAGCGGCCGCCGGCCGGCCGCGGGGGGACCGGCCGCGGCAGTGGCCGTCGATGAGCCGAGACGTGTCTGGCTGCTGGACCCGGTGCCGGTCCCGGCGATCAGGATGCGCGACCTCTCGGGCGGGAAAATTCCAGCCGGCAAATTCAAGGGCTCAGCGCTTGTCCTGAACCTCTGGTCCCCCGAGTGCTCCAGTTGCGTTCTCGAGCTCTCTGAGTGGAGCAGGCGGAGAGAGGCGAGCCGATCGGAACTTGCCGTCCTGACGGTAACCGAGGCGGCGCACAGGGGTTCGAAGGAAACCGCCGAGCTCATCCGCAAGGCGGGCTTTCCCGCGGCCTTCGCCGAGCCGGAGGACCTGCTGGCGCTCTCCGTCCTGGTCGAGGAGGTGGTTCGCTGGCCACGGGGTCTGCGCCTTCCCTGCACCCTGCTGCTGGATTCCTCCGGCAGCCTGGTCCGGGTCTACGAGGGAAGGGTCGGCTGGTCCGAATTGAGCCGGGATGCCGCGGGCATCCGGGCGAAACCCGCCGCGCAGCTGGCCAGGGGTCTGCCCTTCGCCGGGCGCTACTACGCATCGGACTGGTACCGCAACGAGTTCCAGCTCGGCGTTTCCTACCTCGAGGCCGGGCTGCCCGCCCAGGGGTTGAAGGCGTTCGAGCGCACCCTGCGCCGACGGCCTGGAGAAATCGAGGCGCTCTACAATATCGGGCTCATCCAGCTGCAGTCCGGCAATCTCGATGCCGCCCGTGACGCGTTTGAGACGGCCCTGGCGGTCCAGCCGGAATTTGTCGACGCGGCCGCCAATCTCGGGGTCGTGCTCGCCCGCCAGGGCCGTCTCGAGGATTCCTACAGGGTTTTTGACAAGGTGCTCGAGCTGAGGCCGGGTCATATAGAGGCCCTCATGAACATCGGGAACATCGAGCTGACGATCGGCCTCCCCGAACGGGCGGCGGCGCGTTTCGAGAAGGTGATCCTTCTCGAGCCGGGACTTGTGGCGGCCTACAAGCGCCTGGGCGCCGTCCATCGCAGCGCCGGCAATCTCGCGGGGGCCCGCGAGGTATATGTAAAGGCGACGGAGATCACTCCCTCGGATCCCGAGCTGTGGAGCAACCTTGGCGTCATACTCGCCGAGAGCGGACGCTTTAAAGAGGCCCGGAAGATGTGCGAGAGATCCGTGAAGGTGAGTCCCGGCTACGCTTCCGGCTACAACAACCTGGGCCTGGTTCTCCAGGCCCTGAAGGAAACAGATGGCGCCATCAGCGCGTTTCGCAGCGCCATCTCGCTGGATCCCCGCACTCCGCCGGCCTACCTCAACCTGGCGAGGCTCTACCTGAAGCTCGGGATGCCGCCTAAGGCGGGTAAGGTGTTGAGAGAGTACCTCGAGCTGGAGCCCGGCAACCCGGAGGTCCGGAAGCTGCTGCGGAGCCTGGATGATTGATGGGTCAGAGGAGCCCTGGAATCGGCTCCGCTGAGTAGACGGGATGGGGTCGGCCCCGCAGCTCCTGCCAGTGCAGGTCCCGGGGGACTCCCAGCGCCTCGAAGATCGTGGCGGCCATGTTCTCCGGCTTCTGGGGATTGTCCTTCGGCTGGCCGCCGTCGGCATCTGATGAGCCGATGACCTGGCCGCCACGGACGCCTCCGCCGGCAAACCAGACCGTCTGCACCGCTCCCCAATGATCCCGGCCCGGCGGCTTTCCCTTGCCGATGCTGAAGATCTTCGGTGTCCTGCCGAATTCGCCGGCCATCACCACCAGGGTGTCGTCGAGCAGGCCCCTTTCGGAAAGGTCATCGAGCAGGGCGGAGACGGCGCGGTCCATCGGAGGGAAGAGGTATTTCTCGAGGTTGTGGAAGGCCTTGACGTGCGTGTCCCAGGTCTCGTTGTTGCCGAGGTTGACCTGCACCAGGTTGACACCCGCCTCGACGAGCTTGCGGGCGGTCAGCAGCGACCAGCCGAAGGAGTTCTGGCCGTAGCGCTCGAGGGTCGCTGAATCGGCGCCGCTGAGGTCGAACGCGTTTCTCGTGCGTGGGTCGCCGAGCAGTCCGAGCGCCAGGTCGTGGTAGCGCCGGAACTCCTTGACCTTCCCGGCGCGCTGGAGCGCTTGCTGCTGGGAGTTGATGGACTCGAGCACCTCTACCCGACGGCGAAGGCGGGCACGGGAGAGCTCCTCTGAGAGTGAAAGTTGCGGTATGGTGAAGTTGTCGTTGGATCTCTTCTGGGGGCCGTTCTCGTGATGGAAGGTGTACTCGGGGTAGGCGCCGTAGGACTTGCTGTTGAAGGTGGAGGCATCGAGGAACCAGGGCGAGAAGCGCTCGCCCATTCTCCCGCCGAACTGCCCCGGTATGACGCGGCCGGTGCGGTGGACGAGCCTCTCGGGCAGGGCGAGGACCGAGGGCATGATGCCCCTGGGCTTGACGAGCTGCTTGGCGATGGCGGCCATCGAGGGCCAGTCGCTCTCCTTCGGCTTGTTGAGATTGAAGCCGGGAGGGAGATCGCTGCGGCCTGAGAGCATGACCATATGTCCCTCGGAGTGTTCGTTGAACGGATGGGTCATCGATCGGCAGATCGACCAGGAGTCGCTGCGCCGGGCAAGCAGCGGCAGGTGCTCGCAGATCTTGATGCCCTCTGTGCGGGTGGCGATCGGCTGGAAAGAGCCGCGGTATTCTTTTTTCGCATCGGGCTTCATGTCGAAGCTGTCAATCTGCGAGAGACCGCCCGAGAGGAAGATGTAGATGACCGAGCGGGCCTTCGCCGGCAGGGGAGCCGGGCCGTTCCGGGCCGCCGCCCGCAGCGCCTTGAATTCCGCAAGACCGAGCCCCATCAGCCCTATGGCGCCGGCCCGGATGGCCGCACGCCGCGACACCATCCCCGCGGCTGCCATGGAGTCTCGTGTGTGCCGGGCGCCGCTATCGCTCATCGTTCTTTTCTCGGTCGGGTGAAGTCGATCACGGCCGGCGGATGTACCGATCGCATCATGGACTTGCTCCGGATTTCAGTGCAATCTAGGCGCAGGCATTTTCGCATTTGAGCCGCGCCAAGTCCAATATGGGGTGGCGCCCTCGCGGAGCTTGCCGCCGAAAAACAAAGGAGAGGACATGAGCACTATTTTTCAGAAGATCATCGACAAGGAAATTCCCGCCGACATCGTCTACGAGGACGAAGAGGCGCTCGCCTTCAGGGATATTCAGCCCCAGGCCCCGACCCATGTCCTGGTCATCCCGCGCAAGCCGATCGCCAATGTCGCGGCTATGGATGCGGGTGATAAGGAGCTCCTCGGACACCTGCTCTGGGTCGCGGGCGAAGTGGCTCGCCAGGAGGGATTGGAAGATTACAGGCTGGTGACCAACAACGGCGAAGGCGCCGGGCAATCGGTCTTTCACCTGCATGTCCACCTGCTGGGCGGTCGCACGCTGGGTTGGCCGCCAGGCTAGGGTTGCCGATCTTCTTCTTCGGCGCCCTCTTCCCTGCCGTTTTCTGCAGCGGGCTCTTCCGTTGCGAGGTTTTCTTCATCCCCGGCGTCTTCATCCGCGTCTTCTGGTGAGGCGGTTGGAACGGCAGGCGGGGCGGACTCGCCGATGAAAAGGTTTCTCAGCAGCAGAAAGCCGACGATATCGTAGAGTCCGTGCGCGATGATCGGTGGCAGCAGGTTGTCGGTATAGTTCGCCAGGAAGCCGAGGTAGATCGAGATGGCAGTGGCGAGGATGAAGTACGTGGGAGTGAGCGCGTGCAGGAGCCCGAAGATGAAACCTGTTATGAGGATTGCGTTCAGGGGTGAGGTCCAACCCTCAACGAGAGGTTGGAGAGCTCCCCGGAAGAGACACTCTTCGCCGATCCCGGCCGACATCCCCAGGACGGCGATCTGCCAGGTGGGCATCTCGATGATGGCTCGGGAGAGTATCTCTCGCAGGAGCTTGTAGATTTTTTTGAACGCGACTATATTTCGTCCGAATCGTGACAGGGAGAAAGCGAAATAGGCTACCATGGGAAGGGTGGCAGCGATGCCCAGGCCCAGTCCTTCTAGGTCGAACCGGATGGGGTTCAGCAGGGGCGCTCCGTCGCGCCAGTAGCTGAGCAGGATCGCGATGATGACCAGGGCGCCCTCGAGGATGATACCCCCGAGGAATACTGAGCGGGGTTTCATTTGAAGAGAGTCGTTCATGACGGATGAATATAGCACCCGGGCGGATTCCCGTCAGCCCATTGTGGGGGTGATGGGCTCCGGCCGTGAAGAACACCCCGAGCTTACAGGGCCCCTGGGCGAATGGATCGCCGGGAGAGGCTGCCATCTTCTCACCGGCGGAGGCGGGGGAGTGATGGTGGCGGTGAGCCGGTCCTTTTATTCGGTGGAGGGCCGGCTCGGCCGGTCGATCGGCGTTCTGCCCGGGGATCCCGCGGCGGGCGAGCCCGGCATTCCGGGGGGGTATCCCAATCCATGGGTGGAGATCCCCGTTCGTACCCACCTGCCGCTCAGTGGTGAGCGGGGCAGGGAGGCGATGAGCAGGAACCACCTGAACGTGCTCACGGCGGACGCCATCGTCGCTCTTCCGGGAGGAGCGGGGACCCGTTCGGAGGTTGAGTTGGCGCTCGAATACCGGCGTCCGCTGATGTGCTGGCTCGGAGAAAACGGGATCATCGCCGGTCTCGAAGAGGGCGCGGCGCCGTTGGCGGGGTCTTTTGAAGAGCTGGCGGATTTTCTCGAGCGGGAGATTGGCCCGCCGGGTACCGCCTGAGGTTTTCATTTTTTTACAGGTCGGGTAAATCGAGATCATGTGCGCGAGGAACTCTCGAAACGGCAAGGACGTCATCCGGTTGCGCGGACTTCGGCAGAACAACCTGAGGAATATCGACCTGGATATTCCCCTGGGCCTCCTGACCGTCGTTACGGGCGTGAGCGGCTCGGGGAAATCGAGCCTGGCATTCGACACGCTCTATGCCGAGGGGCAGCGTCGCTACGTGGAGACGTTTTCCGCCTACACGCGTCAGTTCCTTGACCGGTTTACGCGACCTGAGGCAGACTCCATAGAGGGAATTCCACCGGCGGTCGCCATCGATCAGTCCGGCGCGGTGAAGAGCTCACGGTCGACCGTGGGCACCATGACCGGGATCAATGATTACCTGAAGCTGCTCTATTCGCGTTGTTCGACCGGCTACTGTCCGCAGTGCGGGCTGGAGATCGAGCCGGAAAACACCACCGCGGTGCTCGAATGTCTCGACGGTCTCAGGCCCGCGGACTGGCCGGTTCTCATCGTGGCTCCCGTTCCCCTCGGGGGTTTCGAGTCCGTCGAGGTCATCTCCTCGGCCTTCCAGGGCCAGGGTTTCATGAGGTTTCTTCGCGGGCAGGAGGTGGTTCGTATCCCGCAGCTGCGGGATGATGACCTCGTCACCGGGCAGGTGGATATCGTTGTCGACCGGCTCTCGAAGCGAGCCGCAACGAGACAGCGGAGGGTCGATTCCATCGAGCAGGCCTTCAAGATAGCGCATGGAAAATTGCGGCTCGTTACCGCCAGGGGAGCGAGAGATTTCATCCGAGGCCTGCGCTGCTCGGCCTGCGATGTCGCGCTGCCGGCGCCCACCCCGGGGCTCTTCTCCTTCAACACCCCCTACGGCGCCTGCGAGGAGTGTCGCGGGTTCGGCAGGATCATCGAGATCGACTGGAGGCGGGTCGTGCCCGACCGGCGCCTGTCGATTCGCTCCGGAGCCATCAAGCCCTGGACGAGCAAGGGGAGGCGCTCCGGCCGCTGGCGTACAAAATGCAGAAAGGCCTGCGAGGCCCGGGGAATCGACATTGATGTTCCCTGGGAGAAGCTCTCCGAGGATGAGAGGGATTTCGTTATCGACGGCGCCGGACGCGAATGGCCCGGTGTCAGCGGCTTCTTCCGCAGGCTTGACAGGAAGAAGTACAGGATGCACATCAGGGTGCTGCTGTCGCGCTACCGCGGCTTCACCGAGTGTCCCTCCTGCCGCGGCGGCCGTCTGAGGCCCGAGGCCTTCTGCTTTCGCGTCGGTGGAATGACGCTGCCGGAGTTCTGGAAGCTCCCGGTGCGCGATGGAGTGGATATTCTCGCCGGGCTCGAGTCCGGCGGCCTGCGGCGTCCGGAGCGGCTCGTAGTGGAGGAGATCTCATCCCGGCTCGGCTACCTGAAGTCGGTCGGACTCGGTTATCTCGCGCTCGACAGGCAGTCCCGCACCCTCTCGGGAGGAGAGGTGGAGCGGGTAAACCTGACCGCGGCTCTCGGCGCGTCGCTGGTCGATACCCTGTTCGTGCTCGATGAGCCGTCCATCGGTCTGCACGCCCGCGACAACGCCCGCCTGCTCGAGATTCTCCGCCAGGTGCGTGACTGCGGCAATACGGTGGTCGTGGTGGAGCACGATCCTGAGATCATCGCCGCCGCCGATCATGTCATCGACATGGGCCCGGGCTCCGGCAGCGCCGGCGGCGAGGTGGTCGCGGCCGGGAACCTCGCCGCAATAACCGCCAGCGAGGCGTCTCTCACCGGCGCCTACCTCAGGGGAGAGCGCCAGGTGGCCGGGCCCGCTCGCGAACGCCGAAAGACCAGCGCGTCCCGTTGCCTGCGAATAAAGGGGGCGAGGGAGAACAACCTTGGCGGGCTCAATGTCGACATCCCGGTCGATGTCTTCACCGCCGTCAGCGGTGTCTCGGGATCCGGGAAGAGCTCCCTGCTCCACCAGGTCCTCTGGCGCCACTGGCAGCGGGAACAGGGCCTGGCGATCGACGGGAATGTGCTCGTCGACTCCATCGAAGGGCTCGAGCTCGTCGATGAAATCGTGCTGGTCGACCAGTCTCCCATCGGCAAGACACCCAGGGGCAACCCGGCGACCTATACCAAGGTCTTTGACCGGATTCGCAAGCTCTTCGCGGCCACCGATGAGGCCCGGGAAGCGGGCTTCGACGCCGGCTGCTTCAGCTTCAACGTCGAGGGGGGGCGCTGCGAGGAATGCAAGGGAGCCGGGATGATCCAGGTCGAGATGCAGTTCCTCTCCGATGTGACCCTGTCGTGTGAGAGCTGCGATGGCAGGAGATTCCGGCGTGAGGTGCTCGGGATCCGGTATCGTGATCGTAACATTCACGAGGTCCTTCGGCTGACCATAGACGATGCCGCTCTCTTCTTCGGCCACGAGGAAAAGCTCGCGGAGACGCTCGCCTTCCTCAACTCCCTAGGGCTCGGCTACCTGCGGCTCGGCCAGCCGATCAACACGCTCTCCGGCGGTGAGGCGCAGCGCCTGAAACTCGCCGCCAGGGTGCTGAGGGCCCGCCGCGGCGGGCGCCTGCTCTTCCAGCTGGATGAGCCGACCACGGGTCTCCACCTCGAGGACATCCGCAAGCTGCTCGATGTTCTCCACGGGCTCATCGACCGGGGGCACGGGGTGGTGATGATCGAGCACCAGGTCGATGTGCTGGCGCAGGCTGATCACCTCATCGACCTGGGACCGGAAGGCGGTGATGGAGGGGGACGCCTGGTCGCCAGTGGAACTCCTGAAGATGTCGCTGCCGCTGGGGATTCCATCACGGCAAGCTGGATCGGCGCGGCTCTCGATACGGCCCGCCAGCGAACCTCGAAGCCCCGCCGGAGGAGGAAGACATCGCGACGGCCGCGGCGACGCCGGAACGTGATCCGGGTCGTCGGCGCGCGCGAGAACAACCTCAAGAACATCAACGTGGAGATTCCCCGCAATGCCTTCGTCGTTGTCACCGGGCTCAGCGGCTCCGGGAAATCCTCCCTGCTCTACGACATCGTCTTCAGCGAGGGGCAGCGGCGCTACCTCGACTGCCTGTCGCCCTACGCGCGCCAGTTTGTAGAGGACCTCCACCGTCCCGACATCGATCATATCGAGGGGATTCCCCCTGCGGTCGCGATCGAACAGCGCACCACGGTCGGGGGCCGCAAATCGACGGTGGGAACCGTCACCGAGGTCTATCATTTTCTGCGCCTGCTCTTCACCCGGGCTGGGGAGCAGTTCTGTCCCGACTGTGAAGTGGAGGCCGTCCCCAGGAGCTTCGAGGAGATCCTGGCGCGGGTCCGGAAGCTTGCCGGGGGTGGAGGCGCCCTGCTGGCGCCGGTGATCCGCGGCAAGAAGGGTTTCCACCATACCGTCCTTTCGAGGGCCCGGGGCGAGGGTATCCTGGAGGCGCGCATCGATGAGGGTTGGGTCGAGATTCCCGAGGAAGAGCTGCGTCTCGATCGCCACAAGGTTCATGATATCGACCTGGTGCTCCGGAGGTTTTCCGCCGGGGGCGGGAAGAAAACAGCTGCGGGCCTGTCCCGGGACCTGTCGCGGGCGCTCGAGCTTGGCGGGGGAGTGGTTCGTTTTGTCGATGACGGCGGCCAGGAGACTCTGCTCAGCAGGAATCGATCCTGTCCCGGTTGCGGTCGCGACTTCGATGAACCCGATCCGAGGAATTTCAGCTTTCACTCCCGCCATGGCGCCTGCGGGGAGTGCTCGGGCTACGGATCGTTCTTCAGGCTCGATCCGCTGAAGCTGATCGAGAATTGGGACGCGCCGCTGGAGGCGAAGAAGAACGGCCCGCTCGCATTCCTGGATGAATGGCCTTTCAGACGGGGCCTCCGGCGGACTCTTCTCGGTGAGCTCTCCGCCATCGCGGCGCTCCCCTCCGATGGAAGGAACCTCTCGGCCTGGGGAAAGCGGGCGCTTGGAATCCTGCTGGAGGGAAAGGGCAGGTCCGGCTTCCCGGGCCTGGTTCCCATGGTCAGCGAGCTGCTGGACTCTCTTGATGAGGAGGACAGGAAAAGGTATCTCAGCCTGAAGGGCTCCGAGCTGGTATGCGGGGCCTGCGAGGGAACCAGGATAGCCCGACGCTGGGGAGCCGTGCGGGTCGGGGGCAGGGCCATCGGCGAGATGACCCGGCTCTCGGTGGAGGAACTGGGGCTCGCGCTCAGGGGGCTGGAGGTGACGGAGAGGAACCGCCCGATTGTCGAACCGATCCTCGTCGAGATCGGCTCACGCCTGGATTTTCTCCGGGAGGTGGGCCTCGATTACCTGGCGTTGAACCGGTCGGCGAATACCCTTTCCGGGGGCGAGGCGCAGCGCATCCGGCTCGCCTCGGCGCTGGGTTCCAATCTTCGCGGCGCCTGCTATATTCTCGACGAGCCGACCATCGGGCTCCATTCCCGGGATAACGAGAGGCTGCTGGAGACCCTTCGCAACCTGCGGGACAAGGGCAATAGCGTCTACGTGATCGAACACGACGACGCCACCATCGAGGCGGCCGACCACGTTATCGATATGGGGCCGGGGCCGGGTCGCCACGGCGGCGAGGTGGTCGCCCAGGGAACCCTGGAGGAAATCATCGGAGAGAAAGAGTCGGAGACGGCGCGCTATTTCAGGGAGCGCGGAAGGAGAAGCTTCGAGCTCGCGGCCGATCCTCTTGAATCTTCGGGCTTCCTGGAGATTCGCGGGGCCACCCTGCACAATCTCAAGGAGGTGGATGCGCGGATTCCCATGGGGGCGGTGACGGTGGTGACCGGTGTCTCGGGGGCGGGAAAATCTACCCTGGTACGGGACATCCTCGAGGAATCGGTGCGTCGGCAGTTTCGCGGCCTGCGTGAGCCGGTCGCGGGCGTCCGCGATGTGAGTGGCGTCGAGCTTCTCGACTCCCTGCGCGAGGTCGACCAGAGGCCCATCGGCAGGACGCCGCGCTCCACCCCGGCCACCTATGTCGGCTTCTGGAGCAGGATCCGGCAGATCTTCGCTTCCACCCCGGCGGCCCGGACGCGCGGCTGGGAGGCCAGGCGTTTTTCCTTCAATGTCTCCGATGGTCGCTGCGATGCCTGCTCGGGGCAGGGGCGCAAGCGCATGGAGATGAACTTCCTCCCGGACATGACCATAGATTGCGAGGTCTGCCTTGGCCGGCGCTTCAATCCCGAGACCCTGGAGATTGTCTACAACGGCAGGACCATCGCCGATGTCCTGGAGATGACGGTGGAGGAGGGTCTCGCCTTCTTCGACTCTTTCAGGGACCTGACACGTCCCCTCAGGGCTCTCGATTCGCTCGGCCTGGGCTATCTGACCCTGGGGCAGCCCAGCACCACCCTCTCAGGCGGCGAGGCCCAGCGGGTCAAGCTGGCCGTCGAGCTGTCGAAGACCTCCCGCGGCGCCGGCCTCTATCTCTTCGATGAGCCGACGACAGGTCTTCACATGAGCGACGTGGAGCGGCTTGTCGAGGTGCTCGGCGAGCTGGCCGCCGCCGGTCACGCGGTGGTGGTGATCGAGCACAACCTGGAGGTCGTGGCTGGAGCGGACTGGATTGTCGATCTCGGTCCCGGGGGAGGGGATGCCGGCGGCGAGCTTCTCTACCAGGGGCCGGTGGCCGGCCTGGTGAAGGGGGCGCCCGGCTCTCCAACCGCCGCCTGCCTGGAGGCTTTCACGGGTAAGGCCCGGCAGTCCTGCGACCTCGCGGTTTGAATGTCCAGCCGGGTCGTCTCCCGGGTCCGCACCCGGCTTGACTTGCGGGGACGGGGACTTCTATACTTCAGGGTACTCGAGAGTGATTATCATGAAGAATACTCCCCGAAGGAATGCAGCCAGGATTGCGCCGAGACCTCCCGCCCGCGATGGATTCGCCTGCGGGCCGGTTGGCGTCATTTGGTGGATTCCATAGGGATCAGGGAGAGACAATCTCACCCTCCCCACCTATCATGAGCCCGGTGGGGGGGGTTTTTTTTTGTTCAAATGCCGCTGGAGAGGTCTGGTGCGATATTCGGAATTCAAGAGCTACGCTGAGCAGGGGACGCTGGTACCGGTCTACCGGGAGTTGTCGGCTGACACCCTGACCCCGGTCAACGCCTTTCTGCGGCTTCGCCGGGCCGGCGGCGCCTCCTTTCTCTTTGAAAGTGTCGAGGGGGGCGAGAGGATCGGGCGCTATTCCTTCCTGGGAGGAGATCCCTTCCTGACGCTTTCGGCTGCAGGGGAGACCATCTCGATCCGGAAGGCCGAGGGGGAGGAGGAGACCCTCTCAGGCGATTTCTTCGAGATCCTGCAGGACACGATCGATACCTGCGTGACCGCGCCGGTGGCCGGCCTGCCGCCGCTGACCGGCGGGGCGGTGGGCTACCTGGGCTACGACACGATCCGCTACATCGAGGACATTCCCGACAGGCATGCGCGGGAGACGGAGCTCCCCGATGCCCGGCTGCATTTCCACGATATGCTGGTCGCCTTTGACCACGCCAAGCACAGGCTCTTTCTCATAGCCAACGCCCACGTCAGCGCCGGGCAGTCGGAGGAGGAGCGGGAGGCCGTCTGGGAGGACACCCAGCGCCGGCTGGATGAGCTGGAAAGCTCCCTGAGCAGTCCCGTTCTCGGAGAGGATGTCTTCCACCCCCTTGACGCGCTCCCGGAGGGCTCCATCACCGAGGGGATGGAGCCTAATTGCTCGAGAGAGTCCTTCGAGGCGGCGGTACACCGGGCGCAGGAGCATATCTTCGCCGGCGACATCTTCCAGGTGGTCCTGTCCCAGCGGTTCCAGAAACCGGTGGAGGTGGACGCGTTCGAGATCTACCGCTGCCTCCGGGCTCTGAATCCCTCTCCCTACCTCTTCTATCTCGAGTGGGACGATACCGCCCTGCTGGGCTCCTCGCCTGAGATCATGGTGCGCTGCGAAGATGGCAGGGCGCTCGTGCGTCCTATCGCAGGAACCCGGCGGCGGGGACGGGACGAGGATGAGGACCTGGCCCTGGAGAGGGAATTGCTCGCTGATGAGAAGGAACTCGCCGAGCACAGGATGCTGGTCGACCTCGGCCGCAACGATGTCGGACGCGTTGCCGAGTTCGGCAGCGTCCGGGTCTCCATGCTGGAGGAGGTCGAGCGCTATTCGCACGTCATGCACATCGTGAGCGAGGTGGAGGGAGAGCTCAGGGATGGGCTGCGGCCGGTGGACGCTTTTCGCGCCGGCTTTCCCGCGGGTACCGTGTCCGGGGCTCCCAAGATTCGCGCCATGGAGATCATCGATGAGCTGGAGCCGACCCGGCGCGGCACCTATGCCGGCGCTGTGGGCTGGCTGGACTTCGCCGGGAATCTCGACACCTGCATCGCGATTCGAACCCTGCAGATTCACAAGGGCGTCGCTACCGTGCAGGCGGGCGCCGGCATCGTCGCTGATTCTGTCGCCGAGAATGAATACTTCGAGACTATCCACAAGGCCTCGGCTCTCTACGACGCCATCCGGCGCGCCGAGCTGCGCTCGGCCCGGGCCGGAAAAGATGGGGCCGGGGGGGCGTCATGATACTCGTCATCGACAACTACGATTCCTTTACCTACAACCTCGTGCAGTTCATCGGTGAGCTGGGGGGCGACCCGGTCGTCCACAGGAACGACAGGATCTCGCTGGAGGAGATCGATGAGCTCGCTCCAGCCGGGATCATTATCTCGCCCGGGCCGGGTCATCCCGAAGATGGGGGCATCTCGGTCGACCTGGTTCGAAACCAGAGCGGCAAGGTTCCGATCCTCGGGGTCTGCCTCGGCCACCAGTCGATCGGTTTCGCCCTGGGGGGAAAGGTCGGGCGCACACATCCTCTCCACGGCAAGTCGAGCGCGGTTACCCACGATGGGAGCGAACTCTATGCAGGGGTCTCCAGCCCCTTCGAGGCCGGGCGCTACCATTCGCTCGTGGTCGAGAAGGAGGGGCTTCCCGATATCCTGGTGGTTACGGCGGAGACAGCCGACGGGATCATCATGGGATTGCGTCATCGCGAGCACTCGACCTACGGGGTACAGTTTCATCCCGAGTCGATTCTTACCGGGGAGGGCAAGGTCATCCTCTCCAACTTTCTCGAGAGCTGCGGAGAGATCCAGCCATGAGCGATAACCCGGCCCCTTCCATAGCGCCTCTTCTTTCAATCGTCGCGGATGGAAAGTCCCTGTCGCGCCAGGAGGCGCGCGAGGCGATGTCGGCGCTGCTTTCAGGGGAGGCGACTCCTGTACAGATTGCCGCCTTCCTGCTGGCCCTGCGGGTCAGGGGAGAGACCGTCGAGGAGATCACCGGCCTCGTGGAGGGCATGCGCGAGGCATCCATCAGGATCGAGCCCGATCGTGAGGGAATGGTCGATCTCTGCGGTACGGGTGGTGATGGGTCGGGCACCTTCAATATTTCTACCGCGGCCGCCCTGGTGGTTGCCGGCTGCGGGGTGCCTGTGGCCAAGCACGGCAATCGCTCGGCCTCGTCGCTCTGCGGCAGCGCCGATGTTCTCGAGGAGCTCGGGGTGCCCCTCGATCTCGAGCCGGACGAGGCTCGGCGCATGATCGAAGAGACCGGCTTCGCCTTCCTCTTTGCCCAGAAATACCATCCTGCCATGCGGCACGTGGGCCCGGTGCGCGGAGAGCTCAAGCTCAGGACGGTCTTCAATATTCTCGGTCCGATGACCAACCCGGCGGGAGTGAAGAGGCAGATGATAGGCGTCTTCGATCCCGCGGTGCGCTCCACCATGTGCGAGGTTCTCGGGGCCCTTGGAAGTGAACGGGTCTGGGCGCTCCATGGCGAAGGTGGTCTCGACGAGCTGAGCATCGCCGGGGTCACGCAGGTGACCGAATTCGACGGAGGCCGACAGAGAGAATTCGAGGTCGTACCCGGGGACGCCGGCGTGGAGAGCTCTCCGCTCGAGAGCCTCAAGGGCGGTGATGCGGCGGTCAACGCGGGGATTATCAGGAAGCTCCTGGGAGGAGAGGCGGGCCCGCACCGCAACGCTGTCGTATTGAACGCGGCCGGCGCCCTGGTGGTACAGGGACTCGCCGCCGATCTTTCCGAGGGTGGCGCCCGTGCCTGTGAAGCTATCGATTCGGGCGCGGCCGCCCGGGTGCTCGGCAGCCTGGGGTCGCGGTCATGACGATCCTCGAGCGGATTCTCGAAACCAAGCGAGGTGAGCTGGAGGAGAGCAAGAGGGCCCGGCCACGGGAAGAGGTCGTTTTCGCCGCCACCCAGGCACCTCCCGCGCGGTCCCTCGAAGCCGCTGTGAGACGGGAAGGTCTGCGGATCGTGGCGGAGGTCAAGAAGGCCTCTCCCTCCAGGGGAATTATCCGGGAGGACTTCGATCCCCTGGCCATCGCCGGAGCCTATGCGGGGGCCGGGGCGGCGGCGATCTCGGTGCTGACGGACTCCGAGTATTTCCAGGGGAGCCTCGAGTATCTCGCGTCGATCAGGGAGGCCGTGGACGTGCCCCTGCTGAGGAAGGATTTCATCATCGACACCTATCAGGTGTTTGAGGCCCGGGCCGCGGGAGCGGACGCGATTCTCCTGATCCTGGCCGCTCTCAGTGACCGGGAGGTGGAGCCTCTAGCCTCGGCGGCGGCCGAGCTGGGTATGGATATTCTCTGGGAGGTCCATGACCGGGAGGAGATGCGCAGGCTCGAGGCTTTCTCTCCGCGAGTCGTCGGTATCAACAACCGCGACCTGAAGACCTTCGATGTCTCCCTCGATACCACCCGGAGGCTGCTGCCCGAGGTGCCCGGGGGGGCTGCGGTTATCAGCGAGAGCGGGTTTTCCAGGAGAGATGAACTCGAGATGATGGCCGGCTGGGGGGTCGATGCTTTCCTGGTAGGGGAAGGTCTGATGCGAGCTGAAGATCCCGGGGCCGCTCTCCGCGGGTTGCTCGGGGTCCGGGATGAAGAGCCCAGGACATGATACCGGTGAAGATCTGCGGAATTCGGCGGCTCGAGGATGCCCTCCTTGCTCTCGATGAGGGAGCCTGGGCTCTCGGTTTCATTTTTCATCGGTCCTCGCCCCGCTTCATCGAGCCTGGTGAAGCCGCGGCGCTTCTCGCTGAGATCAGGGGGCGCTCCGCCTCCGGCTTCAAGGCCGTCGGGGTTTTTGTCGACTGGGCCGCCGATGACCTCGATGGGGTGGTTCGCGAGGTCGGGCTTGACGCGGTCCAGCTGCATGGAGATGAGAGCCCGGACTACGCGGCCGGCGTGAAGGCGGGCGAGGTATGGAAAGCCTTCCGGGTAGGTCCGGATTTCGCTGTCGACAGGCTCGCTGGTTATCCACCGAAGACCCGGATCCTTCTCGATGGATGGAGTCCGACGGAGGCCGGAGGTACGGGCCGGGCCTTCGACTGGTCGGTGGCGAGGGCGTGCCAGGAGAGCCGGCCGGTCATCCTCGCCGGGGGGATCGATGTGGGGAACGTCGCCGCGGCGATCTCCGAGGTCAAGCCGTTCGCCGTCGACGTTTCCACCGGCGTGGAGTCAGCGCCCGGCGTGAAGGACGGAGAGCTGATCCGGAAGTTCTTCAGCGAGGTGAGGGCCTGCCCGGTCGATTGAGACGATGGCAGCAGGGGGCTGCGTTGGCAGGAAACCACGCAGTCGACGCAAAGGGGATCCGCTCAGAGGATACGGTGGGGACGCGCAGGCGGACTATTTGCTGGTGCGAGCGCGCTCGGCCCTCGCGATGCGCTTGCGAAGGGCTCTCTGCGCATCCTTGGCGCGGCGCCGCTTCTTCTCCGATGGCTTCTCGTAGAAAGATCTCTTCTTGATCTCCTTGAAGAGCCCATCCTTGGAGCAGATGCGCTTGAAACGCTGCAGGAAGCGTTCGCCCGCTTCGCCGGGCCGTATGGTTACCTTGATCGCCAAATCGATGTCTCCGATTCGTTCTGAATGCCTGTAAGTCACGATATCGCAAGGCATTCGTGAAGGGCCAAAAATACAGGACAGCAGGAGCCATGACAATATCTTTTCAGTGTTTTTAGACTTCCTGGAAGTGGCGATAAGCAGGTTTTTCGTTTTTTTCAGGCAGAGGGGACTGATTATCCCTATAAAGATATTCTCGGCTGAGGAGCCCGGGAAATACCGCGCAACGGGAGGTCGTAAACCTGTCCGTGTCGCATTGTGGTAAGTAAGTGGTGGTATGCAAAAGAGTGAAGAGAAACAAGGCGACGGTGGGATCCAGGGCGACGGTGAGTCGCGGAGCGGGGGACCTGACCTTCGCAGCGTGTTCTCGGTAGGGCTGTTGACCCTGTTGAGCCGGGTTCTCGGTCTGGTGCGGGAGGCAACGAGGGCCTTCTTTCTCGGCACCGGCATGGCCGCCGATGTTTTCCAGCTGGCCTTCCAGATACCCAATATGCTGCGCAGCATGGTTGCCGAGGGGGCGGTCTCCAGCGCTGTCGTGCCGGTCCTGACCCGCTACGTCCACGGCTCAGACAGGAAGGCGCTGGAGTCGGTTCGCGAGAAATACCTCTTCGCCTGGTTCATCCTGGTGGTCACTGCCACCCTGGGGGGAATCGTCTTTGCCGGCTACCTGCTTTCGGTGGTGCTGAGCTCTACCCGGGTGAGCGAGCCCGGCAAGTTCGCCTTGACAGTGGAGCTGACCAGGATCATGTTCTGGTACCTGTGCTTCGTTGGCCTGGCGGCCTCGCTGCAGGGAATACTGCACGCCCATGGCCGGTTCAGGGGGGCCGCGTTTTCACCTGTCCTCTTCAACCTGGCCTTCATAGCCACGGGCTGGCTCGTCGCCCCGTATTTTCCGGGAGACGAAGTCTATGTGTTCTCCGGGGCGGTGGTTGTTGGTGGTACGCTGCAGTTCGTTCTGCTGGCTACCCTCGTCTGGAGGATGGGGGTTCGCCCAAGGCTTCGCTGGCCCTTCGCCAATTCCGGCGTTCGGGAGATCTGCAAGCTTTTGATCCCGGTTGTTTTTGGAGCCGGGATCTACCAGCTCAATATGTTCATCTCGACGCTGCTGGCCTGGAGGTTCGACAACGATGGGTACGTATCCGCTCTCGGCTATTCGAGCCGCCTCATGGAGGTGGTGCTGGGGGTGTTCGTTTTCGCGCTGAATACGGTCAGCCTGACCACCCTATCGAGACTGGCGGCTGCCGGGGATGAGCGGGGTTTCTCCAGCACCCTCGGCATTGTCCTCCGCCTGAGCCTGTTTATCACGGTGCCGAGCGCGGTAGGTCTGTACCTGCTCAGACAGCCGATCGTATCGATGTTGTTTCAGAGCGGACAGTTCGATGAGGCTTCCCTCCGCCTGACCACCAATGTGTTTCAGTACCACATCCTGGGCCTTTGCTTCGTCGGCCTGGCGAGGGTGCTGGTTTCGGCGTTTTATTCGATGAAGAACATCAGGTTGCCGGTGCTGGCGGGGGCGGCGAATCTGCTGGTCTGTGTCCCCCTGGCCTGGTGGCTCTCCGGCGGCCCGATGGGCTATATGGGAATCGCCCTGGCGGCCTCTGTGGCGGCGGTGGTCCAGGTTGTCCTGCTCATGGCGATGCTGGCGCCAAGGTTGAAGTATTTTGAGTTCGGGATTCTGCTGCGCTCGATCCTGAGTTGCCTCGTCTCTTCGGCCCTGATGGGTGTCGCTGTGTGGCAGGTTTCAGGCTGGCTGGAGCTGGAGTCGGGCGGCTACGGCAAGCCGGCCCTGGTGGGACTCGTATTCGCGGTCATCCTGGCCGCCGCGGCGCTCTACTTTCTTCTCAGCCGGATCCTGGGGATGGAGGAAGGCGCGATGTTGCTGAAGGGAATGCGGAGGAAGAGATCCTGAGCGGCAGGAGACCCTGCGGGCTCCCTTGATACCTTCGCTGGAGCGTGCACAATCACTTTATGAGCTCTTCAGAGCGGAAAATTCCTGACCCCGAGGTGGAGTGTTTCTCCGGATTGTTCCGGGTGAGGATCGCCGGAGCCGTTTTGAGTGGTGTCCTCGGCATTCTTTCCTTTCCGATCTTCGGGCGTCCCTACCAGCTCGACCTGCTGATCTTCCTGGTTCTCTTCCCCCTGTTGCTTGCCGCGCAGGGCGTCGGGAAGAAGAGGGGGGCTCTGCTGGGGGGTATCTGCGGCATGACCTTCGTGGGAGTCTCCTTCACCTGGGTCTGGCACGCCATCAACGAGTTCACCGCCATGGGCCTGCTCCTGTCGCTGCTGGTGTACCTTCTCTGGGTTCTCTACGAGGCGGTTCCATGGGTCCTCATGGGCCTGGCCCTCGGACGATGCCGCAGCAGTCTGCAGGTCCTGCTCGTGCTGCCGCTCTGGATCGGTCTCGAACATTACTATCCGCGGCTGTGGCCGTGGCATCTCGGAGGCGCCCTGTACGGCCGCGACTGGTTTCTGCAGTGTGTCGACATCCTGGGGACGAGCGGCCTGAGTGCGTTGGTCTTCCTGACCAGCGCTACCGTGGCGGGCCTCGTTCGCTGGCGGCGCTCCGTGGAGGCATTCCCTCGCTGGAGGGTGGTCGCCAGTGGAGCGCTGCTGCTGGCATGCTGTGTCTACGGTCCGCTGCGTCTTGATTCGATTCGAAATGTGCAGGCAGGGGGGGAGGGAGACAGGATCGAGGTCGGTTTTGTGCAGGGCTTTCTCAATCCCGGCGAGCGCCGTGAGGCCGGGGCACCAATCTATGTAGCGAGGACCAGGGAGTTGCTGGGACAGCATCCGGGCGTCGGTCTGGTGCTTTGGCCCGAGGGGGTGGACGGGGTTCCTCTCGACCTGGGCTCTGAAGGTCAGCGCTGGAGACTTCATCCCGAAAACAGGGAGACAGGCAAAAGGTTCATTCGGGATGATTTCGAGGTACCCCTGGTCTTCGGCGGTGCCGGCGTGACCTTTACTCCCGGCGACCGGGGAGGGCTGGTCATCAAGGACTCCTACAATATCTCGATCTACCTTTCGGCGGATGGTGAGGAGGGCATCTACAGGAAGAACCACCCGGTGCCTTTTGGCGAGAGTGTTCCGGGCCTTGAGCTTCTGCCCGAGTCCTGGCGCAAGGCTCTGCCGAATATAGGCAACCTGAGCCTCGGTGAGGATAACCCGTTGATGACCCTGGGCGAGAGCGGGTTTCGGTTTCGCAATCTCATCTGTTACGAGGCGGTGTTGCCGGAATATGTACGCCAGTCCGCGCTTGGCAGTGACTTTCTGGTGAACCTCACCGAGGACTATTGGTACGGCAATACGGCCCATATCCCTCAGCATCGTTCGGTGTTCATTCTCAGGGCGGTAGAGTCCCGGATTCCCATGCTGCGCTGCACGAATGTGGGACCCTCGGGCATCGTCGATATCGCCGGTGAATTTCATGGCGGCCGTGCGATCTGGGAGGCCGACAGCTTCATCGAGAGCTTCATCCCGGGGAGGGCGGAGTCTATTTACAGCAGGTGGGGTCATTGGTTCCCGCTGCTCTGCCTTCTCCTGGGAGTCCTTCTGCTGGGTTTTGCGAAGCGAGGACTCGCTTCCTCGCAGTCCCCCGGGACGCCTGAAGGATAGAGATTTGCGAGAGCGCGGAGGGCTTCTGCGGGATGTTCTCTAAGTGTTTTGCTCCCAAGGGGTTGTCTGCCACTTAAGTTGACTTTGGCAGAAGCGCCTCCTATACTCACTTGTCGATTCACTCAACTGAGATTTTTTTTTCAGTCTGACTACGAGTCGCTCTACCCGGCCATGAGCTTGCCGGGGAACGGATGAAGCGCCATGGAATTAGGTCTCTCCCAACACCAGGCGATCAAGCAGATCCAGACGCTGTCGCCGCAGATGTACATGTCGATGGAGATTCTCTGTCTGAACTCCATGGATCTGCAGGAGCGTGTTGAGACCGAGCTGGAGAACAACGAAACGCTCGAGCGCCAGGAGGAGGCCGCCGCAGACGGTGGGGATGACGCCGCCGCGACGCAGACAGAGTCTCCAGCCACCGAGGATGCCGACGCCCCGGGTGAGGTCGCGGAAGATCCGCTCGGTTCGCTGGAGGAACGGATGGAGCGAGCGGATCGCTACTACGATGATGATGCGCCGCACGGGCGCAGCGCGTCCAGCTATCGTGGGGAGCGGGATGAGAAGCTCGAGGCGATGAGCAATACGGCCGAGCGGTCGATCTCCCTGCAGGACTACCTCGAGGACCAGGTCCATATGCTCAGCGACGAAGAGGTCCTGGAGACCATGCGGCTGGTCCAGGCCCGCGGGGACGACTCCGCCGGGATGGGTGAGGCGTCCGTGGCGGGAGCCACCGAGGTCGATTCCAACAGGACGGAGGAGTCGCCTGCCGAAGGACACTCTCAGCAGCTTGATTTTTCCGATGAGCAGGTCAAGGTGGTTCGGGAGCTGTGCAGCTCGGTCATTTTCAACATCGATGAGCGCGGCTACCTCATGTATTCCCTCGATGAGATCAGGGTCTCGCTCGAGCCGGCGCCTGAGATGATCCTGCTCGAGGTAGCCCTCGAGATAGTCCAGGATCTCGATCCCACCGGGGTTGGCGGACGGGGCCTCGAGGAATGTCTCATCCTGCAATTGGAGAAGGATCGGCAGGACTATCCCCTCGAGGAGAGGATCATCCGGGAGTACCTCTCCGAGCTGAGCCACAACAGGCTGCCTAAGATCGCCAAGGGACTCGGCGTGGGGATCGAGGACATCAAGGACGCGAAGGAACTCATCGCTTCCCTCAATCCGTTGCCGGGAAAATTATTCGGGGGAGAACCGCCGCATTACATCAAGCCTGATGCCATAGTCGAGGAGGTTGAAGGCGGTTACGAGGTCCGTGTCGAGTCCACCTACACGCCACGGCTGAGGATCAGTCCTCAGTACAGGGAGCTCTACCGGCAGTCCCGCAAGGATCCCGAGCTGAAGAAGTACCTCAAGAAGAAACTGGATAACGCGGAATGGCTGGTCCTGGCGATCCGCCAGCGGCAGGCTACGCTCCAGAAAATAGCCCAGGAGATCGTCAATATCCAATCAGGCTTTCTCGATCACGGCATCAGCCACCTCAAGGTGCTGAAGATGGTCGATGTGGCTGAAATCCTCGGGGTCCACGTCTCGACGATCAGCCGGGGCATCAGCGGCAAGCACATCCAGACGTCCCGGGGTATCTACCCGATGAAGTTTTTCTTTACCGGCGGGGCGACGAAGTCCAGCGGCGATGTCGAGGCCCGTGGCAGCGTGATCCAGCGGATCAAGGATTTCATCGAAGAGGAGGACAAGGAGAGCCCCCTGAGTGATGTGGCGATCGTGGAAAAGCTGAAAGAGGTCGAAATCAATATTTCACGCCGTACCGTGACGAAATACCGGGAAGCGGAGGCGATTCCATCCTCGAGGGAGCGCCGCGAGTACTGAAGAGCCGGGCCGGGTTTTCCACAACCGGCAAAAGTCTTTCTGCGCTAATATGTGAAAAAGGTGGTGACGGAAAAGAAGATCCTGACGTCTTTCTTCCTGTAGGATCCCTGAGCAGGAATCTCCCGGCAGTTGAATCCGGTGCCGGGAAGTGGAGAGTTGAATTCATTGGCTGATTCGAGAAACCTGATCGAAGTCGATGGGCTGGAGAAGAGCTACGGTCCGGTGAAGGCCCTGCGGGGCATCTCCTTCTCGGTCGGGGAGGGCGAGGTTCTCGGCTTTCTCGGCCCCAACGGCGCGGGCAAGAGCACGACCCTCAGGATCCTGTCGGGTTTCATGCCGGGGGACTCAGGGCGCGTCAGCGTCAACGGTTTCGACGTCGGCAGCGAGAGCCTGGCGGTACGCGACTCGATCGGCTACCTGCCGGAGGGGGTGCCCCTCTATCCGGACATGCGGGTGCGTGAATTCCTCAGCTTCCGCTCCCGCCTCAAGGGCATCTCGCGCTCAGAGAGGAAGGGGCGAATCGACAATTCCCTGGAGAAAACGCAGACGGCGGACATTGCCGGGCGAATGATCGGGACGCTCTCGAGAGGATATCGCCAGCGCGTGGGCATCGCCGATGCCCTGCTGGGCGAACCGCCGGTATTGATTCTCGATGAGCCGACGGTCGGTCTCGATCCCGTGCAGGTGCGCCAGTTCCGGTCCCTGCTGAGCGAGATCGGCAGGAGCAGGACAGTCATTCTCTCAACCCACATACTGAGCGAGGTCGCGCTTGTCTGTTCGAGCGTGGTTATCCTTTCCGAAGGAAGGATCGTTGCCGATGATACCGTGGAAGGTCTCAAGGGAGCTTGTGGTGATGAGGTATGCGTCGTGGCGGAGGTCGCCGGACCCAGGCAGGAGATCAGGAAGGCTCTCGAGGCCATCACGGGAGTCTCACGAGTGGAGGTTGCCGAGTTGTCGGCTGGGAAGGGAGGTCCCGGGGAAGGAGGCTATTGCCGCTACCGGGTATTTTTCAATGCCGCCGGCCAGAATGCCGGAATGGTACTCAAGGCCGTTCGGGCAGGCGGTTGGGAGCTTCGGCAGGTGGGCTGTGAAGAGCTGAGCCTCGAAGATGTGTTCCTTGATCTTGTCGGGGGTGAAAAGTGACCGGATCGAGGCTGAGGACAGCGGCAAATACCTGGGCGGTTTTTCAGCGTGAATTCATGGCGCTGTTTTATTCTCCGGTCGCCTATGTCGTTCTCTTTCTCTTCATGTTCTCCAACGGCTGGATGTTTTATTCCTACTGCATCACCTACGCCAGGGCCCCTCAGCAGATAACCCTGGTGCTCAACTCCCTGTTCGGTTTCGCCTTCTTCTGGGTTCTCCCGCTCTCGCCGCTGCTGGCAATGCGCCTGTTTTCCGAGGAGAAACGCACGGGGACCCTGGAGATGCTGTTGACGGCGCCCGTAAGGGCCTCTGAGGTCGTGCTCGGCAAGTTCCTGGCGACACAGTTTTTCTATATGCTCATCTGGTCTTCCCTGCTGCTTTTCGTTCTGATTCTCGAGGTCCTCGGCCGGCCCGCGGGTCCCGACTGGGGAATGGTCAAGTCGATGTATTTCGGCCTGTTTTTTCTCGGCTGCATGACCAACTCTCTCGGGGTGCTGGCATCCAGCTTCTCTCGCAACCAATTGGTTTCCGCCGTGCTGGCGCTCAGCGGGAATCTCCTGTTTTTCTCGATCGCGTGGCTGGGTTTTTACTATCGAGAGACACCCGAGTTGCAGCGGATCTTTCATTACCTCAGCTTCCAGTCCCATTTCAAGGGGGGGTACTTCAAGGGCGTTGTCGAGCTGCGTTACCTGGTCTTTTACCTGGGATTTACCAGCCTGTTTCTTTATCTGTCCGTCAACATGGTGAGTGCGCGTAGGTGGCGATGAGCACAACGGAAGTCGACAAAAAACCCGCTGGAGACGATTCCAGCGCGACCGAAAACGCCGCCGAGCGATCGCAGAGCTTCAGCATCGCAAGGCGCCGGGGAGGCCGGGTCCGGTTCGTCCTCAACCTGTCGCTCCTGCTGTGGATCATCTGGGTGGTGAACGGGCTCGCCTTCCGCAACCCCGGGCGACTCGATTTTACCGAGGAGAAGGTCCATTCTCTTTCTCCGGAGACCAGGGGAGTCCTGGGGCTGGTCACCCGGGAGATCCGCGTGGTCTATCCCTATTACGTTCAGCTCAACAACAGCGAACAGATGGCTCACAATCGCGCGATGAGGAGGGCCATCGATTTATTGAAGATCTACTCTTCAGAGCAACCGCTGATCCGGATAGTCGAGGTGAACGCCCTGGTGGAGGGCAGCCGCTGGCAGCTTGTTCGCGAGGAATACGATCTCGCCGCCCGCCAGTTCAACCGCCTTATTTTCTGTACCGGATCCGGAAACGAGTTGCGGCAGACAGTGATGCCCGACGATGTCGCCATCTTCGAGGCCAATCCCGCCAGCCCCTCCGAGCCTATGGACATCGCTTCTTTCAGGGCTGAGGAAGCCATGACCAAGGCCGTGAGTCGCCTGGTCCATCAAAAACGGATCAAATGTTATTTCACCCGGGGACATGGAGAGTTTCAGTTCGGTGGAGCTTCCCCGATGATGGCCCTGCGACACGATCTTGAAGCTTCAGGGTTCGAGGTTGCCCCCCTGCAGCTGGCCCAGATGCGACGGATACCGGATGATTGTGAACTGCTCGCCATAGCGAGCCCGGGCGGGGCGTTTTCGCAGGCGGCTCTGGATGCTGTTGAAGGTTATCTTGCCGGCGGCGGGAAGCTGCTTGTAGCCCTGGGGGGGCAAAGGAGCAAATTGGAGAGTGTTCTCGAGAAATGGGGTATCGAGGTTCTCGATGGCAGGGTCAGGTCCCATATAACGCTCCTGGGGGCTGAGACGGACCGCAGCTGGGTGATCTGCAAGAGCGCCAACAGCATCCATCCCATAACGGCGCCGCTTGCGGCCGGCGTCGACTCCGTGCGACCTGACATCGGCGTCCTGCTCCTCGAGCCGCGCCCCCTGAAGGCTGTTGGAGGACCCTTTCAATTGGTGAGCGATGTCCTGCTTTCAACCGGCGGATCGGACAAGGTGGAAAGATATTACCTCGTAGGCGGCAGTTCCTCAGGCGACGGGGTCAGCGAGAAGGCGAGAAGTGATTTTCCCCTGGCGGTCGCTGCACGGCAGGCAAAGCTCGAGCGCCCGCCTGAGAACTGGGAACCCCTGGGCACCCGCCTGGTCGTTCTCGGCTCCGCCAGCCTGCTGCTGGACCTGCAGAACCAGGCAGGCGGCTACATGGCGGGAAGCCATCGTGATTTTGTCATGAACTGTGTTAACTGGCTTGTTGATCGAGAGGAACTGGTGAGTGGGGGTGGCGCCCAGCCCCAGGAGCGCAAGCTTAACCTGGCGGGCAATCCCTCCCTCGGCTGGTTTCTTTTAGCGGCCTCGGTGCTGATCTTTCCGGGGATTTTCCTGCTTCTTGGCGTGTTTGTTTATTTTCTCAGGAGATCCTGATGGGAAAAAACCTCCCGGGCAATCGTACGACTGTTTTCCTGCTCCTTGTCGCCGCGGGGCTGACGGCCTACGCCTACTATTTTGGGATAGAGATGCAGGCCTGGTCGGGTGCGGTGAAGGCCTTCGGAGATATCCAGCATGCCGACATCGTCGAGCTGGAGATCGTTCACGGCATCTCCGATGAGGAGGTGGCTGCGGGCGCGGACGAACGCAGGATAGCGCTCGAGCGCAGCGGCGAATATGAATGGAATCTCATTGAGCCGGTCAGGTTCCGCGGTTTCGTTCCCAGGATCCAGGGGATCCTCTGGGAGATCGTCGATATGGTCAAGGTGGTCGAGTTGCCCCCGGATTCGGAGGCGGCTCGCAGCTGGTGCGAAAAGGCCGGGCCGGGAGTCTCCGTGCGGTTCAAGACGCGCCAGGGACAGGAGCATTGGATCGAGGTGGGTCGTCAGCATGCGGGCCTGAAGGACGATCTCTATGCGCGCCTGGATCGCGAGCGAATCATAGTCACCCGCTCTACGGCAAGGGCCATTTTCTCGGCGGGTCTCGACGAGTTGCGTTCCAAGGCGCTTGTTCCGGTGGCGCCGGCGGATTGCGTGGCTTTCTCAATCAGCGGCTCCCGGGGGGAGGCCCGCAAGGCTTTTCGTCGTGAGGAGAAAACAGGCAGATGGCGTTTCGCCGATGGGGCCCCTCTCGCCGGCTTACTGGCCGACAGGAGGAAGACAGACGAACTGCTCACGACCCTGAATTCGTGGAAGATCAGGCGTTTTATAGAGCCCCAAGACATTACGGGTGAATTCCTTACGCGCTGTGGGCTTGATAAGCCCCGCCTGAAGCTGGATGTCGAGCATCGCCGCGGTGATCGGATCGGCCTCGAGTTGGGCAGCGCTTTTGAGAAGGATGGTGAAGGACTCGTGTGGCTGCGCGCCGCCGAGGGCGGGTTTGTCTTCAGCGCCGCCGACGGGCCCGTAAAGCGTCTCCTCGAGGAGGCCCAGAAATACCAGACAGCCGCGGTCTTCGACTTCGAAGGCGTCGAGTTCACCGAGGTGCTGTGCAGGGGCCCGGGTGGATCCTTCGTTATCCGGCCGGTCGCTGGAGCTTTCGTCGGACAGGGTGCTGGTGGGTGGCTGGTGGAGGACGCAGGGAAGAACGAGACCTTCAGGGGCGACCGACAGATCGTGCCCGAGGCGGTTTCCGATCTCAGGAGCCTGCTGATAGAGAAGTTTTTTGAGCCGGCCACTGCCGCGGGAGAAGGCGAGGGAGCGGCGCCGGGGCTTGGAGAGATCACGGTGAAGACAGAGACGGGCGAGTCTCACACCCTGCGCCTGCTTCGGCGTTCCGCGGACCCGAGGGATGCCGAGGTCGATGCCTTCGTGGCAGAGCGCTCCGGCGACCGCAGCCGTTTCCTCGTTATCTCCAGATGGCCGGGACGCCTGGAGTTCGGATCCGCGGTCTTCAGAGAGAGGGCGATTTCAGAACTCGCGCCGGGGAACGTCGCGGAGCTGGTCGTCTCCCGGGGCAAAACCTCCTGGGTCCTGGCTCACCTCGCCGGCACCTGGTCCTTCAGTAGTGACCAGGTCGTGCTGCCCGGAAAGAAGCTGGATGGGGCCCGGGTGAACAAGGTTGTCGAGGCGCTCCAAGGTGATCGATTCCGGGTGGTGAGCTTCGCGCCGGGACTCGCCAAGGAATCCTGGGAAGAGGCGGGGGTTGGCACGCATGACTTCCACTTGCGGATCCATCTCCGGAGCTTCCTGGGAGAGCACAAGGGGTTCCGAAAAATTACCGTTGGCACCAGCCAGTCGATCGCGGGAGAAGACGGGTTTCGCTATGGGAGGGTTGACAGCTTCTCGGCCCCTTTCGTACTCCAGCCAGGCTTCCCGGCTCTCCTGGATGAACTCGCATCGCATCTCGCTGAGATTACGGGGGAGCCTTGAGCGGACGCTGCGTGCCGGATGATCGCTGGTTACGGATAAGGCGTAGTGAGCTTCCGTGGCCCCCGGGGATTGCCCGTAATAGGGAAGCCCATGGGGGGGCCGGGAACGGCGGATATATCGCGATGGATTTTAGAGGGCGCCGGTTCCGCCGCGCCGGGCGCTGGAAGAACCGAGGCGGAGGCCTGTGGGATTCAAGATGCGTCGGGAAACGAAAAAACCCGGACAAACCGGGTTAAAAAGTAAAGAAAAACCAAGGGAATTAAGAGACTGGTGGTTGGTGGAGTTATCTCTTAATTTTACGTGGTGGTGAACAACCTTGGCTTTTCTTAATCTAATGTATTTCGTCTGGTTTATGTTTTTACACCCCGAAGGGCGGCAGATGAGATCAGTCCTGACTCAAATGCTGAAGCGGCGGATCAAGTTACGCTCCGCGGTCCACCTTTTTGCTCCGCGAGAGCCCGCTAAGTCACCCCTTTCAGAAGTTTTCGGTAACTTCTTGCCAGGAGAAATGAAAAATCTTATTAAAACCGTACAGAAATGACTCAACCTGACACTTTGTACGACTTCTCTTTCTAGATTCGAATTTTAGCTTTGGACGCTTTCATGTCAATATCATTTGGTTGCGGCAGAACTTTGGGAGTTAGGCATATATTCGGTTTGTGTCTGCTCTTATGGCTTTTTACAGGGTTGGTTATCGGCCTTGGGAGGCCCGGGGTCGCTGTTGGCAGCGAGGATGATGCGGAAGATGCCGGTGGTGCCTACGAGCGCCTGGCGCGATCGCTGGAGAAGGAATATCCCGATCGGGATTCGGTTCAGCAGGGCTATCTTGCTGTGGCGGCCCGACTCGAGGAATTCATCAAATCGAATCCAGCTTCCCCGGAGCTCGCCAAGGTACGTTCCCTGTGTGCAGAAGTCCTTTTAATTGGGGGAGATAGGGGTCGAGCCATAGGCCACTGGCAGGTCATGGCCGAGGACCGCAGGGACCCTGAAGGCCAGGCCAGGGGACTCTATCTGTTGGCGACAGATTATTATTTGCGTGAGGAGTCCGCCAGGGCCCGGGAGTTATATTCGCGCCTGGTTGACGGGTTTCCCCGTTCGGAATGGACGGAAAAAGCCAGGATTCCCCTGAGGTACCTGGCGCTGCTGGCGAGTCGAGACATGCCGGCCTTTGAACTCGTTGTGAAAAGAGGCGGAAAAAAAGCAAAATTAAATCTCTCAAATCTGGCCGGAAAAGTGACATTAGTTCATTTCTGGCGGTCAGATACGGCAAAACACGGCGAGTTCATCGAGACCCTCGGCAGGAATCCTGACTCCTCCCTCGAGCAGGCGATCAAGAAGTATCCCGTGCTGCGGGGAAAGGTCATGATCTTCGGTGTCAACCTCGATACCGACAGGAAATCTTACGAAGAGGCCCGGGACCGCTGGAACATCCCCTGGGCGCAGGTTCATGATGGCAAAGGCTTTGCGACACCGTTTGCGAAAACACTCGGTATTCCCCGGGTGCCGCACTGGCTGGTGCTCGGACCCGGCGGCAAGATCTGGTATCTCGGGGCGGATATCGACAAGTTCTACGCCTACGCATCCGAGGCGCTCAAGCGCCACAGGATCGCGCTCGAGAAGAAGAAATGACCCGGGGGAGTCCGGGGCTACCGGCCGCTCCAGGCTCTTCCAGAGGGGAACTCGAAGTGGTCGAGCGAATCCCCGCGCATGGTGGTGGAGTAGCCCGGAGTCTGCGGCGGAAGGTAGCGGCAGTCGCTCATCGTCACCGGGTTCTCGAAGTGCTCGTGCAGGTTGTCGACATACTCGATCACGCGGTTTTCAAGGCTGCAGCCAACCCTGATGTAATCGAAGATGGCCAGGTGCTGCACGTGTTCGCAGAGGCCGATCCCGCCGGCGTGAGGGCAGACCGGTACGCCGCATTTAGCGGCCATGAGGAGCACGGAGAGGACCTCGTTGACGCCGCCTAATCGGCAGCTGTCGATCTGTACGAACTGGATCGCTTCGGCCTGCAGGAATTGCTTGAACAGGACACGGTTCTGGCAGCACTCCCCGGTGGCCACGCCGATGGGGGCGACCGCCCTGGCGATGGCGGCGTGGCCGAGAACATCGTCCGGGCTCGTGGGCTCCTCGATCCACAGCGGAGAAAATTCCGCGAGGCGCTTCATGTTCCCGATAGCCTCGCCGACATCCCACACCTGGTTCGCGTCGAGCATGAGCTGGCGCTCGGGGCCGATCATCTCCCGGATAATCGACGACCTGCGGATGTCATCTTCGAGATCGGCGCCGACCTTGATCTTGACGTGAGACCAGCCGTCATCGATGGCCTGCCTGCAGAGGTCACGGATCTTCTCATCTTCATAGCCCAGCCAGCCGGTGGAGGTCGTATAGGCGGGGAAGCCCCGGTTCATCATCTCCTCCTCCCGGGCCTCCCTGCCAGGCTCCCTTTCCCGGAGCAACTCGATGGCCTCTTCGGGGGTGATCAGGTCCGAGATATAGGTGAAGTCGATGCAGGCGACGAGCTCCTCGGCGCTCAGGTCCGCCAGCAGTTTCCACAGGGGTTTCTCCTCCAGCTTGGCGAGCAGGTCCCAGGCGGCGTTGATAATTGCGGCGGAGGCCATGTGGATGGTTCCTTTTTCCGGTCCGACCCAGCGCAGCTGGCTGTCGCGCGTCATCCGTCTCCAGAAGGAGCGCATGTCGCCGCGAATCTCCTCGAGAGATTGTCCGATGACAAAGGGCTTCCAGGCCTCGATCGCGGCGACGCAGAGCTCGTTGCCGCGGCCGATCGTGAACGCCAGTCCGTGTCCTTCCAGGCCGCTGGGGTGGTCCGTGAGCAGCTCGACATAGGCGGCCGAGTAGTCCGGGTCGGGGTTCATCGCATCGGAGCCGGTGAGGCTCTCGGAGGTCGGGATGCGGATGTCTCGAACTCTAAGATCGGTGATGGTCGTCATGAAAGAATGAACCTGGTACGGGATTGCCGGAACCGCGCACTGCGGGCCGCTTACCTCGCCCATCTAACACGCCCGGCAAGTACAGACCAACCGGTTTCCAGCCCGGTACGTGCAATTGCGGGGACGCTGTGTCGACGTCATCTGTTCGAGATGGCTGAATTGGTTTGTGGCGAATGGTTAAAGTACCTACAATCGTAGCCGTGGAGCTTTTGGGTAGTTCTGCTTGCGGCTGAAATAAAGAAACCCCTCTTCGAGGAGGAAAACTGATGTCCGGGACCAGGATATTTCTGTGTGGTTTAGGGATCGTTCTTTTAGGGCTTTTTCAGGGAATTCCGGCGCTCCGGGCCCAGGACAAGCAGCAGGAAGAGGACATCCTGGTCTACGAATTCGAGGACGAGGCCGAGCTGGAGGATTTCTTCCATCCCGGCGTCGTCGATCTCTGTGGGGACCTGTACCCGATAGGCAGTATCGAGGTCGACAACGGCGAGCTGTTGATGACCAACCACGACGTTTCCGGTATCTCGCTCTTCAGCCTGTATCCCAATACCGTGGCCGAGATTTTTCCCGAGGGATCGAGGGACTACCGCGTGAGAGTCCTGGTGAACCTCGAGTCCATCAACGAGATGCTGATCTACCTGAGGGGGCGCGTGGGGGTTTTCGGTGGGCCGAATCCGGAATTGGACGCGTCGCTGGAGAGAGGCTATGCCTGTGTCCTTCTCCCTGAAGGGACCGATGGAGAGTTTTTTGACGGTGCCCTGGCGATTACCGAGTTCTCCGCTTGTCATCAGCCCGTGCCGCACCGCGAATGGCCGAATGCCGCGCCGGGTTTCGCCCGGGCGGATCCCGGCTTTCCGATCATCCCCGGTGACTGGTATTGGGTCGAGGTCTCAGCCCAGGGCAATGACGACGGCGGCCCGGTGCAGATCAGCATGAAGGTCTGGGAGGAAGATGAAGATCCGCCCGAAGAGCCCCAGCTCGAGGTGATTGACACCAATGGCCTGAACCACAATCGCCAGACCCTTGATGATGCCACCAACGTCGAGGTCCTCTTCGGGGCATCTTTCGATTTCGCCCAGCAGCCTGGCGCAACCTGCCGCTTCGATGACCTGACGATCACCCTGATCGGCGGCTGCCGTGTGCCGCCTGTGGAGGCCAACCGGACGCTCTGGGAGGAGAGGGTCGAGATCGAGGGTGAAGAACTGGCCGTCTACGATGATGGTGAAGAGTACCCGGTCGTATTGACGCTCTCAAGGCGTCGGGGGGCGGGCGTGTGTGAGAGAGCCGATCTCGTGACCATTACCGAGACCGTTCCGCCCCAATGGGAAATAACCAGCGTGGGGCAGGAGGGACAGGCCATCGAGGACAATATCGTTCGCTGGGAATTCGATCTCAGCGCGGGAAACATCACCGAGCTGACCTATTCGGTCATACCCGATGACTCCGGGACCGGTTCCTTTATGGGTGAGATCACCGAGCCTGAAAACGACTTTGCCTTCGTGGTAAGCGGAGAATCGGACGCCTCCTCACGCGCCGGCCTGGCCCCGGTGAGCGATTTCGGCAGCATCCAGAACTGGCTGGTTCTCGGGCCCTTTACCCGCGAGGGGGGAGCGAACCCGGGCGAGGAAGAGATCATCAGGGACTATCTCACCGATGGCGAGACCTCCGAGACGGAAATCGTTCCTGTCGCTGCGATGGCGACCGCGCCCGACTACAATGGCGCGTCCGCCGCGACCGGGCTCGCGCCGAATGACAGGGGCCGCAATCCCGATGACGTTCCCACCTGGATCGAGTGGTTTGATCGCGACGATGACGATGATCGCATCGATTTTGACACCATCTACGGCGGCAACGACAACGTCATGTGCTACGCGGTGAGCTACCTTGACGTCAAGGAGGAGATCGAGGTCCATCTCGGCGTCTCCAGCGACGACTCCATCCAGCTGTTCATCGATGGGCAGAGCCTTCACGTCAAGAACGCCTCGCGCGGGGCTCTCGACCGGCTCTACCAGGACACAGCCTTTGAATATCCCGATCTCGGAAACATCATTCTCGAGCCCGGCCGCCACACCCTGATGGTCAAGGTCTTCGACGGCGGCGGGGAGCACAATTTCCGGGTGGGATTCCTCGACGAATTCGGCATCGAGATCCCCGGGGGCCCCGAGGACCTGAGCATCAGCACCCGGGCGCCCGAGGCCGAACCCGAGGAGCGCTTCAAGAGAGGCGATACAGATGGAAATGGGGCCCTGCAGTTGACCGATGGGATCCGGATTCTCAACACCCTGTTCATGGGAGCGGCGATGCCCGTCTGCCTCGACGCGGCGGATACCGACGACAACGGGGTAGTTCAGCTGACCGATGGGATCGTCATCTTCCAGTTCCTCTTCGTCGGTGGGATGGTCCCCGCTGAGCCGGGGCCCTTCGCCTGCGGCGGCGACCCGACCGATGACGATATCGATTGCGAGGCCTACGACGGATGCTGACGCTCGCCGTAGAAGTTCGGGCATCTTGAAGACCTTCAAGCTGGATCAGTTTCTCAAATACCAGGGCTGGGTAGAGAGCGGCGGCGAGGCCAAGCTGCGCATTCGCTCAGGCGAGGTGCGTGTCAACGGCGTTGTCGAGACTCGCAGGGGGAAGAGGTTGAACGCCGGAGATGTCATCGAGATAGGTGAGAGACGAGGCGTGGTGGGAGAGGGCTGAGAGCTTCGTCTCCTCGGCGGCAGCCTGTTCCGCAGCGCAGGTCCCTATGGATCGAGGCCATTATAGGTTGTATGCTGAACCTGTTGATGAAGTGGAGAACAAGTCGAGCCTAGGCGATGGCCCGCGGCAGGAGTAGTTTTCGATGACCCGGAGAATGTTCGAGCACCTCGCGCTGCTTCTTTTTCCGCTGGTATACGCTGGAGGGCTGCTGATAGCGGCGGTGAATTTCCTGCTGCCCCTGCCGCGGCGTCCGCGCCAGGCGAAGCTCCAGTTGGATGAGGACCGCTCCTATTTCGATGGTGCCGGCGCGCCGCCGATCAGCGTCGAGTTCAACGGCAGGAAGGTGTACGTCCTCAAGGTGGCTGACAGCCTGAGGGCCTTCGACGCCAAGTGCACCCACCTTGATTGCAACGTCAACTGGGAGAGAGGCCGTTTTCTCTGTCCTTGCCACAACGGCGAGTTTGACTCCTCCGGCAAGGTGACTCGTAAGCCCCCCCTGGATCCGCTGCGAGAATTCGCGCTCGCGGAGGATGATGGGTCCGGAGCCGTCGTCATTCTCGACCGTTACATTGAAAACCCGACCTGAGCCGATTACAGAACAGTGCCAGACAAGCCAGTAAAAGCGATTGGAAGATTGAAGGCCTGGCTGCTTGAGCGAAGCGGCGGCGACAGGATCCTGTCGATCGCCAGGGAACAAGGCGGCAAGCCCGTTCCAGCTCGTCTCTCCTGGCTCTATACCACGGGCGCGCTGGCGCTCTTTTTCTTCGCGGTGCAGTTCTTTACCGGCTGCCTCCTGCTGACGATCTACGTTCCCGAGGAGACGTTGGCCTTCAAGTCCGTCCAGACCATCGAATACCACGCCCGGCTTGGCTGGCTGATGCGCCAGATGCACTCCTGGGGAGCGAGCTTCATCATCATGGTCCTGGGACTCCACATGCTCAAGGTGCTCTGGTACGGCTCCTACAAGAGGCCCCGTGAGTTCACCTGGTTTGTCGGTATGCTTCTGCTGGCGCTTTCCCTGGTTTTTTGTTTCTCGGGTTACCTGCTCCCCTGGAACCAGCTGGCTTTCTGGGCGACCCGGGTAGGTCTGGGAGCCGTTGATTCGGTTCCCGTGATCGGTCCGGCCCTGAAGGAGTTGATCTGCGGGGGCGAAGATGTCTCAGGGGCGACCCTCGGCCGTTTCTTTTCCTTGCACGTGGTCATCCTGCCCCTCTTGCTGCTGGCTCTCGTCGGTTACCACCTCGCCCTGATCACCTGGAAAGGAATCTCTCCGAAGACGACCGTCACCGATGAGATCGAGCTTGGAAACAAGGCCGCGCTGGCCAGGGGCGGCAGCGAGCCGTTCTTTCCGCGCCAGGTCTACAGGGATCTGATAGCATGCAATATCGGCTTCGCGCTCCTGGTGACCTTCGCCACCTGGTGGCCCTGGCATCTCGGGGAGCCCGCCGACAGGTTCAGCACTCCCGAAGGCATCAAGCCGGAGTGGTATTTCCTGCCGATGTATCAATTCCTGAAGTACTTTGATGACAATCTCTATTCGGCACTGCCTTTCCTGAAGTCCTGGGGGGTCAATCCCGCTTTTCTCGGAGTGTTGACGATCAATACCGTTGGGTTGGCGCTTTTCCTCCTGCCTGTTCTCGACCGCGGCAAGGAGCGTAAAATCACCCGCCGGCCGGTATTCGCCACCATAGCCTTCCTGCTCTTGCTGGCCGTGGTTGGCATGGGCTTCCTGGGCTACGTTTCCGAACGTGAGCTCTGGGGCTATCATTTCAGCAGCAAGGGGTATCCCACCCGCGTGGAGGAGACTGAGAAGGCCTCCGCCGATGGAACCGAAGGCGGGGTGAAAGAAGAGGCGGCGCAGGAAGAACCCGGCGGAGCTGGAGAAGAAGGCGGTGGCGGGGGACCTGCGGGGGATGAAGAAGAAGAGGCGGGGGAGGATGGCGGTGAGGAAGCCGCGGCGCCGGTCCTGGCTCGCGAGGATGGGCTTGCTGGCGGCGGAACCTGCGGAACCTGCCACGATGACGAGCACGAGGACTGGGCCGGGAGCGTGCATCATGCCGCCGGGGTCCAGTGCGTCAATTGCCACGGTGGAATCGACACCGCGCCGCCCGAACAATTCCTCGCAGCCCTCGAGGTATTGTTTGAAGCCGACGAGGAAGAGATCAGGGCGGCAGCGGAGGAGGAGGCGGAGAAAGAGAGAGAGAAAGAGCGGGAGAAAGAGCGGGAGAAAGAGAGAGAGAAAGAGAAGAAGGAAGAGAAGAAGGAAGAGAAGAAAGACGGAAAGTCCGGGGTAGAGGAAGGCAAAAAGACCGGGGAGAAGCCCGCGGAAGAAGGAAAATCAGAAGGCGAAGAGAAAACCTCGGAAGAAAAGAAAGAAGCCGGAGAGCCTGGAGAAGAAAAAGCCGAAGGCGGGAAGTCCGAAGCTGGAAAGACCGGGACAGAGGATGGATCCGAAAAACCCGCGCAAGAGAAACCGGAAGAGGAGAAATCCACAGAGGAGAAACCGGAAGAAGAACCGGAAGAGAAAGAACCTCCGAAGCCGAGGCTCGAGATCAAGTGGCATCGCAGCATCGAGACGCCCGAGGACAAGAGGCTCTTTCTCTACTCCCACCAGGGGATCCTGGTTGATTCCAGGGGGCGCCCGGATCATCCCGACGATGACGACCTCGAGGTTGCCGGCAGGTTCTGCGGACGGTGTCATACTGAGGTCCTGGAATATTATCTCGCGGCCAGGGCTCCGGGTTCAGATTCGAAAGACGCAGCAGCGGGAGAGGAAGAGTCCGTCACGGCCCATACGAAGGCCTGCTGGGATTGCCACGACAACCACGAGGTGAGGAAGCCAGGCGCCGATCAGTGGGAAGATGAGGGCTATACGGACGAGGACGATGAGCTGACCGCTCCTTTTCAACAGGTCAGGAAGGACCTTGACGTTCTCAGCGCCGAGCTCGACAAGACCCGGTCGCGGCTCGCCGCTCTGAAAAAAATACATTATCCCATCGATGGAAACGTGGGCGAGGAGGAACGCTTCGAGGCCCTGGAATTGAAGGCCCGCCAGCTTCGTCCGGCCGTTCATCGCCTCGATCCCGGCTTTGTCAGGAAGGGTACTGAGAGCATCTCAGCGGAGCTCAAGGTCCTGTCCGAAGAGTTGAGCCAGAGACAGGCGGGCCGGGAGTCGGCGGAAAAATCGGTCGTCGTCTGGGCCTGGATCGCCGCGGTCTTCTTCAGCATTCTCTGCTTCATCAGGCTCTTCTCGATTGGAAAGGCAGAGCCGGAGGGGACTCCGGAAGCGAAGGAGAAGAAGCGCCGAGGGAAGACCCGGTCGAAAAAGAAGAAGAGC
>Ga0310342_100000043_pt1 | contig 56792 bp, 51 predicted proteins | sample S15DNA20500_MG_FD_206155 | JGI IMG/M metagenome (GOLD analysis project Ga0310342, IMG submission 206155) | Marine microbial communities from station ALOHA, North Pacific Subtropical Gyre - S1503-DNA-20-500_MG | ecosystem: Environmental > Aquatic > Marine > Oceanic | place: Pacific Ocean: North... | reverse complement strand
ACCGGAAGACGTCAAGCCCGCCGCCTCCTTCGTCGAAGACCTGGGTGCCGATTCACTGGACACCGTCGAGCTGGTAATGGCTCTCGAGGAAGAATTCGAAACCGAAATTCCGGACGAAGAGGCTGAAAAGATCAGCACCGTTCAAGCTGCCGTGGATTACATCAAGTCGCACAGCTGATTCGGTCACAGCCAACGCAACGTCAGTAAAAAAACCGCAGGCTCTCCGGGCTTGCGGTTTTTTTTGGGAGGAGAACGGGTGACACGACGTCGAGTAGTGATAACCGGTCTGGGAATGTTGAGCCCCCTGGGCGCCGACGTGGCCAGCACCTGGGAAGGCATTCTGGCCGGTCGCAGCGGCATTCGCCGGATCGACCATTTCGACACGGAGAACTTCTCCACCAAGTTCGCCGGGCTGGTGCCGGACTTTGCCATGGACGATTATCTGTCCGGCAAGGAAGCGCGCAAGATGGACATCTTCGTGCAATACGGCATGGTGGCGGCGATTCAGGCCCTGCGTGACGCGGGTCTGGACATGGACAAGGAGAACGGCGAACGGTGTGGTGTCGCCATTGGTTCCGGCATCGGCGGGTTGACCAATATCGAGGAAAACCACCGCAAGCTGACCGAATCCGGCCCGCGCAAGCTGTCGCCGTTCTTCGTGCCCAGCACCATCATCAACATGATCGCTGGCAACCTGGCCATCATGTACGGCTTCAAGGGCCCCAACTTCGCCACCGTGACGGCCTGCACCACCGGCACCCATAACATCGGTTTCGCGGCCCAGCAGATTCAGCTCGGCACCGCCGACGTGATGATTGCCGGCGGCGCGGAGAAGGGTTCCACGCCCTTGGGCATGGGCGGCTTCGCCGCCGCGCGGGCACTGTCCACCCGCAACGACGACCCGACGGCCGCCAGCCGGCCCTGGGACCGGGACCGGGACGGTTTCGTGCTTTCCGATGGCGCCGGCGCCGTGGTGCTCGAGGAATACGAGCGGGCCAAGGCTCGCGGCGCCACCATCTACGGTGAGCTGATCGGCTATGGCATGAGCGATGACGCCTACCACATGACCGCGCCGTCCGAAGATGGTGCCGGGGCCGCTCTCGCAATGGGCAACGCGATCCGCGACGCCGGCATCGACCCGGCGGAAGTGGGCTACGTGAACGCCCATGCCACCTCCACCAAGGTCGGTGACCTGATTGAGATCCACGCGGTCAAGAAGGTGTTCGGCGACCACGCCTCGAAGCTGGCGATGAGTTCCACCAAGTCCATGGTCGGCCACCTGCTGGGCGCCGCCGGGGCGGTGGAGGCGATCTTCACGTTGCTGGCGATGCGCGACTCAGTGGCGCCGCCGACCATCAACCTGGATAACCCGGACGAGGGCTGTGATCTGGATCTGGTGGCCAACCAGGCCCAGCAGCGCACCATCGACGTGGCGCTGTCCAATTCGTTCGGGTTCGGCGGCACCAACGGGTCGCTGCTGTTCCGCAAGGTGTGAGCGGCGGGCCCGCCGTCAATGACCGGGGCCTCGCCTATGGCGACGGCCTGTTCGAGACCGTGCGGGTCACGGCGGATGGCCGGGCGCCTTTGTGGCCGCGCCACCGGGCGCGCCTGCTCGGCGGTGCCGACCGGTTGCGAATCCCGGTGGCGGCGGAGACGCTTGATCGTTGTCTCGCCGACAACCTCGCCGCCGCGCCCGCCGGCACCGGCCTGATCAAGTTGATTCTCACCCGGGGCCCCGGCGGTCGAGGTTATCTGCCGCCGGCGCGGCCCACGCCTTCCCTGTTCGCGCAGCACGGCGGCTTGCCGGCGTGGTCGCGCTCGTTGCGCCGTGAGGGTATTGAAGCCGGCCTGTGCAGCGAGCCTCTGGAAAGGGACCCGCTGGCCGGCCTCAAGCATCTTAACCGGCTGCCCCAGGTGCTGGCCCGCATGGAAGTGGCCCGCCAGGGCTGGCACGAGGGCCTGCTGCTGGACCGGCGCGGCTGTCCATTGGAAGCCACGGCCATGAATCTGTTCGCGCTGTTCGGCGACACCCTGTGGACGCCGGCCCTGGACGCCGCCGGGGTCGCCGGCGTGGGCCGTGACTGGCTGTTGGCGCGGGCCCGCGAGCAGGGCCGCCCGGTGCAGGTGCGGTTGCGTCCGCTGTCACATCTGCGCGCCGCCGACAGCGTTTTTCTGATCAACAGTGTTGCCGGGGTGCTACCGGTGCGTAAACTGGCGCAATGGGTCTGGCCGGTCACCGAGCCGGTGCGACAATTCCAAGAAGACTTCGAGGTTCTTTTTTCTTAAATGCGCCGAAAAATACGAATGTTCGGGTTGCTGCTGTTGCTGCTCCTGGTCGGCATCCCTCTGGCCGGCTTCTGGGTGAGCGGCTACTTGCATCGGCCATTGCCCCTGGAAGAGCCGGTGCTGGTGGAGGTGGCGCCGGGGTCGTCGTTCAGCCGGTTGTTGTTGGATATGCGTAATGACGGGCTGCTGGGCGATCTGCCCGAGGCGCGTTTACGCCGTTGGTCCGCGCGTCTGTACAGCGCCTTCACCGGTATTGATGGCCGGCTTCACGTGGGGGAATATCAGCTCAATCCCGGTGATTCGCTGCTGACCCTGTTGGAGAAAATCGACCGGGGCGACGTGCTGCAGCGCAGCGTGACCCTGGTGGAAGGCTGGAACTTCCGTGAATGGCGTGCCCGTCTGGCCGGTTTGGAAGGCATTGAGCACACCCTGGTGGATCTGGACGGCGCCGCCGTGATGGCTCGCCTGGGCCGGCCCGGCGATCATCCCGAGGGCTGGTTCGCGCCGGAAACCTATTTTTATACCCGTGGCACCAGTGATGTGGATCTGCTGCGCCGCGCCCTGGAGCGCCAGCAGCGCCTTCTCGATGAGGCCTGGGCGGCCCGTGACGACGATCTGCCCTACGATACGCCCTACGAGGCCCTGATTCTTGCCTCTATCGTGGAGAAGGAGACCGCGGTGCCCGCCGAGCGCGGCCGCATCGCCGGCGTGTTCATCAACCGCCTGCGCAAGGGCATGCGGCTGCAGACCGATCCCACGGTGATTTACGGCATGGGCGCCGACTACGACGGCAATATCCGCCGCTCCGACCTGCGTCGGGAAACCCCGTACAACACCTATGCGATTAGCGGTCTGCCACCCACGCCGATTGCCATGCCCAGCCGTGAGTCGATCCTCGCGGCGGTCAGCCCGGAGCCCACCGAGGATATTTTCTTCGTGGCCCGGGGCGACGGCAGCCATCATTTTTCCCGTACCTTGGCGGAACACCAGCGCGCGGTGCGTGAATACCAGCTCAAGCGCCGTGAGAATTACCGGTCCAGCCCGGAGCCGCGACCGTGAGCGGACGTTTCATCACCCTGGAAGGCGGGGAGGGCGCCGGCAAGAGCTCCAACCTGACGTGGCTCGCCGGGAGGCTGCGCGAGGCCGGCGTCACCGTAACCCTGACCCGCGAGCCGGGGGGCACCGATCTGGCCGAACGCATCCGCCAGGTATTGTTGGACCCGGGCCCGGAAGCCATGGACGACACCACCGAGTTGCTGTTGGTGTTCGCGGCCCGGGCCCAGCATCTGGCGGCGCTGATCCGGCCGGCCCTGGCTCGCGGCGAATGGGTGCTCTGCGACCGTTTCATGGACGCCACCTGGGCCTACCAGGGCGCCGGCCGGGGGCTCGATCGGGAGCGCATCGCGGCGCTGGAGAGCCTGGTCCTGCAAGGCCTGACGCCGGACCGCACGTTGCTGTTCGACGTGCCGGTGGCGGAGGGCCTGGCGCGGGCCGGCAAGCGCTCCCGGCCGGACCGCATAGAACGCGAGCAGGCGGCCTTTTTCGAGCGGGTGCGGCGATGCTACCTTGAGCGCGCCGCCGGGGAGCCGGACCGGTTCCGGGTGGTGGACGCCGGCGTCGGCCTGGATCAGGTGCGCGCGCAACTCGAGAATCACCTTCAGGAGATGCTGCAGTGGCGCTGAACGCCCCCATCCAGGTGCCGTGTCCCTGGCACCGGGAAGAGATGCAACGGTTGCTGGAGCAGCACGCCCAGGGCCGCCTGCCGCACGCGCTGCTGCTCGCCGGGGCCGCCGGTAGCGGTAAGTTTCGTCTCGCCCAATCCCTCGCTCAGGCACTGCTGTGTGAAAAGCCCAGCGCCGGGCTGGCCTGCGGGCAATGCCACGGCTGTCATCTCAGCGCCGCCGGGACGCACCCGGACGCGCACACCCTGATGCCGGAGGGTACCAGCCAGGGCATCAAGATCGATCAGGTGCGTCGTTTGGTGGAGTTCGGCACCCGCACCGCCCAGTACAACGGCGCCCGCGTGGCGCTGATCGCTCCCGCCGAGGCACTCAACCGCAGCGCCCAGAACGCCCTGCTCAAAACGCTGGAGGAGCCCGGTCGCGGTCTGGTGTTGATCCTGATCAGCCACCAGCCCAGTTTGCTGTTGCCGACGATTCGCAGCCGTTGCCAGCAGCGACATCTGCCGTTACCGGAGCCGGCGGCGGCACTGGAGTGGCTGGTTCCCCAGGCCGGCGAAAAGGAGGCGCCGGCCTTGCTGGCGGCCGCCCAGGGGGCGCCGTTGCGGGCTCTGGAACTGCAGCAGGCGGATTGGTTCGCCGCCCGTGAGCGGCTCGCCGGCCAGTTGCTGTCCGTGGCCCAGGGTCGTCTGTCGCCGGCCCAGGCCGGACAGGCGCTGGCCGCCCACGACCCGCGCGTGATGGCGGGCGTGCTGTACGGCTGGTTGGCCCGCGCCTCGGTACTGGCGGCCCTCGGGGATAACGCGGACCAGGCCGACCCGGCCGGGGTTCAGGATCCCAAGGTGGAGCCGGTACTCAGGCAGTTGGCGGCCCAGCTGCCACCGGCGCGCCTGCTGCGCGCCGCCCAGCGGGTGATGGAAGGGCGGCGGCGGCTGATGGGCGGAGCCAATCCGAACAAAGAGCTGCTGATGGAACAATGGTTGTTGGTTCTGGTGGGCGTTGACGCTGCCGCCGGCGGCTTCTAATCTGCTGAAAATACTATTCCAAAGGGTTCGTCAGGGGGAGTGATCGCATGAAAATGCCCGGAGGCCGCAGCGGCATTCTGTCATTGAGCATCAAGGACAAGGCGGCCCTGTATTCGGCTTACATGCCCTTCGTCACCAACGGCGGTTTGTTCGTTGCCACCGACAAGAACTATAAGCTCGGCGAGGAAATCTTCCTGCTGCTCAATATCATGGACGAGCCGGAGAAGATTCCGGTGGCGGGCAAGGTGGTGTGGATCACGCCCCAGGGCGCCCAGGGCAACCGCAGCGCGGGTATCGGCGTGCAGTTTTCCGATCAGGACGACACCGCCCGGCGTACCATCGAGAACCATCTCGCCGGTTCTCTGCAATCGGACCGACCCACCCACACCATGTAGCGTTTACCGTCGCTCCCCGCTACCCTTGCGGTTTTCCCGCTTTCCGCGACAGGAGCCGACCCGTTGATGTCCGACGCCGCTGTTGAACGTCCCGATCTGGTGGATTCCCACTGCCACCTGGACCGTCTTAATCTGGATGCCTACGACGGTGATTTCGACGCCATGATGGCCGCCACCCGCGCCGATGGCATCAGCCATATGCTGTGTATCGGTGTCGATCTGGAAACCTTTCCCCGCGTCCGTGAGCTGGCCGAGCGCCATGCCGATGTGCATGCCACCGTGGGCGTGCACCCGCTCTACAAGGAGTCCCGCGAGCCGGACGCCGACGAATTGGTGCGCCTGGCCGATCATCCCCGGGTGGTGGCGATCGGTGAAACCGGTCTGGATTATTTCTACGCCAAGGAGCAGCGCGACTGGCAACGGGACCGCTTCATCGAGCACATCCGCGCCGCCCGCCGCACCGGCTTACCATTGATCATCCATACCCGTGGCGCCAAGGAAGACACCCTGGCGCTGCTGCGCGAACACGGCGAGGGTCAGGTGCGCGGGGTGTTGCACTGCTTCACCGAGGACCTGGATATGGCCGAACAGGCCATGGCGCTGGGGTTTTATATCTCGATTTCCGGCATCGTCACGTTCCGCAACGCCGAGGCTCTCCGGGACACCGTGCGCGGCCTGCCGCTGGACCGTCTGTTGATTGAAACCGATTCCCCCTGGCTGGCGCCGGTGCCGTACCGTGGCAAACCCAACGAACCCCGTTATGTGGCGCAGGTGGCCGAGTGCGTGGCGGAACTCAAGGGGATCCCGGTGGCCGAGCTGGCGGCGCTGACCCGGGACAATTTCTACACCCTGTTCAACAAGGCGGCGCGATGAACGACCTGATCGTATGGATTCTCACCGGCGCTTTGTCGGCGGCGGTCACCGCTCTGGTGGCGTTGCTGGTGACGCGGGGCGCGTTGAACGGTCTGCGCGGCGAGCGGGATCAGGCCCGTGACCGGCTCGCCGCCCTGGCCGAGGAGCGCGACCGGCAGCAACAGCAGCAGGAGGAACGCCAGCGGCGTCTGGAGCAGCGGCTCCAGGAGAGCGAGCAGAACCTGGCCCAGGCGCGGGCCGATAAAGCCCGTCTGGATGAGCGGCTTGCCGGGCAGCAGGACAAGCTCGCGTTCCTGGAAAACAGCCGCGAACAGCTGCGTCAGGAATTCGAAAATCTGTCCGCCAAAATTTTCGAGCAACGCAGCAAACAGTTCGAGGAGAAAAACCGGGAAGGGTTGGACGGTTTGCTACGGCCGTTCCGCGAGCAGCTTTCCGAGTTCCGCCGCCGGGTGGACCAGATCCATGGCGACGACGCGCGCGCCCAGGCGGCGCTCAACGAGCAGCTGCAAAACCTGAAAAGTCTCAATCAGCAGATGCACCAGGACGCCCGCAACCTCACCGAGGCCCTCAAAGGCCAGGTGAAAACCCAGGGTAACTGGGGCGAGATGATTCTCGAGCGGGTGCTGGAAAGCTCCGGCCTGACCAAGGGCCGTGAATACGACACCCAGGTGGCCTTGAAAGGGGAGAGCGGCGAGCGGCGTCTTCCGGACGCCATCGTGCATCTGCCGGAAGACAAGGACGTGGTGATCGACGCCAAGGTGTCCCTGGTCGCCTACGAACGCTACGTGTCCGCCGAGGACGATGAACAGCGCGGCCTTGCCCGAGAGCAGCACTTGAGCTCCCTGCGTGCTCACATAAAGGGTCTGGACGCCAAGAATTACAGTGGCTTGGAAGGCGTCCGCAGTCTCGACTTCGTACTGCTGTTCATTCCCGTGGAAGGGGCCTTCATGTCCGCCATGGAGGCGGACCCGGGACTCTATACCGAGGCTTACGAACGCAACATCGTGCTGGTCAGTCCGACCACGCTGCTGGTCACTCTGCGCACCATTCAGAACATCTGGCGCTACGAATATCAGAACCGCAACGCCCTGGATATCGCCAGCCGTGCCGGCCGCATTTGCGATCAGGTGTCCCTGGTGGCGGAGTCTTTGTCCGACGTGGGCGATAAAATCGACAAGGCGCAACAGTCCTGGGAAACCTCCTACAAACGGCTCACCGAAGGCCGCGGCAACCTTCTCGGGCAGGCCCACAAGCTTCGCGACCTGGGCGCCAAGGCGCGCCGGGCTCTGCCACCGGCTTCCGACGACGATGCTGAGGAGAGCGGTACGGAAGCAAGTAGCAGCGAAGAGAGCGACGACACGCCCTGAGCGATGTCAGTGGCCGCGCCGGTGCGCGGCCCGTTGCGCTTTTTTGATGTTTTCCTGCCGTGCCTGTTGCTGCGCTTTGGTGGGTTTGTCCTTCTCGGGTACGTTGGGTCGCGGTTTGGCTTCGAACATGTCGGCGCTGCTGTGCACCGGCGTGCTGCCCAATTGCTCCAGCACCTTGCGGGCGTCATCGCTGTCGGCGATCAGCTTGCCGCCTTTCATGTGCGCCCATTCCTTGGGGATCAGCCATTTCACCGTGCCCCAGGTTCCGCTTTTGCGTTGTCCGGCAACCCGCTGGATGCCGCCCGGGTCACCCACGTCGTGGGTCCGGAACGTCTTGAACTGGGATTTGTGGCGCACCGCCACATGATAGTAGTCGCCCTCACTGCCACGGCCCGGCGCCCGGCGCTGGGAGCCTTCCGGCTGAGAGCGGGCGCGTTCCGATTTGCTCATGTTGCGCCAGGTTTTCTGCGCTTTCTTAATGTTTTCCCGGGCCGCCTGGATTTGCTTCTGCGTTGCCATGATGAACCTCCTTCTGGCTTGAACCGTCCTTAACCGCTTGGAGTCATCCTGCGGCTTCCGGTGCCTGGAAACAGCGAGGCGCGGCGTAATTTGTCATGCTTTTACGTTTTTCCGCCGTCTCTTCACGGCCACATCAGGTAGCGTTGAGGTTCATCGTAAAAAGGAGAATACGATGCCCGACAGCACCACCGGACCGGGCCGGTTCATCGGTCCCGTGATCGCCGCTGTTATGTGCCTTGGCGGCGGTGTCGCGTTGTTTTTCAATCCCGCCTCGCCGTCGCTATGGTTATTAACGCTTGCGGGCCTGGCGTTGCTGGGGCAGGGGCTGCGCGATCTGCTGCAGCACCACCACACGCTGCTGCGCAACTATCCGCTGCTGGCCCATTTTCGCTGGTTCTTTGAATTTTTGAGACCGTTTCTACGTCAGTACATCGTCGAGAACGACCGTGAGGGCCGCCCCTACAACCGGGACATGCGCTCGCTGATTTACGAGCGCGCCAAGGACCAGGTGGACGCCAAGCCATTCGGCAGTGATCTGGACGCCTACGATAACGAATTTCAGGTGGTGACCCATTCGATGGCACCGCGTCCCAAGCAGGACACCGAATTCCGGGTGCGGGTCGGGGCCGGTACTTGCGCCCGGCCCTTTGATGCCTCGCTGCTTAACGTTTCCGCGATGAGTTTCGGCTCGCTGAGTGGTCCGGCCGTTGAGGCGCTCAACCTGGGCGCCCGGCGCGGCGGCTTTTATCAAGACACCGGTGAAGGTGGTATCAGCCCTTACCATGTACGTCATGGCGGCGATCTGGTTTGGGAGATCGGCAGTGGCTACTTCGGCTGCCGGGACCGCGACGGCTATTTTGATCCCGGGCTATTCCGCGAGCAGGCCAGCCGGGATTCGGTTCGCATGATCGAAATCAAACTCAGTCAGGGCGCCAAACCCGGCCACGGTGGTTTGCTACCGGCGGCCAAGATCACCGAAGAGATCGCCAGCACCCGCAAGATTCCGGTGGCCCAGGACTGTCTTTCGCCGGCCTATCACACCGCGTTTTCCACGCCCCGGGAGCTGCTGGAATTCGCGGCCTCCCTGCGCGCGGATTCCGGCGGCAAACCGGTGGGCATTAAATTGTGCGTGGGCCATCCATGGGAAGTATTCGCCCTGTGCAAAGCCATGCTGGATACCGGCATCCGCCTTGATTTTATTGTCGTGGACGGCGCCGAAGGGGGTACTGGCGCGGCGCCGGAGGAATTCTCCGACCATGTCGGCATGCCGTTGCGCGAAGGTCTATTGTTGGTGCGCAACGCTCTGGTGGGTACCGGCCTGCGCCCGGACATTCGGCTGGCGGCCAGCGGCAAGGTGTACAGCGCCTACACCATGGCCGCCAACCTGGCGCTGGGCGCGGACTGGTGCAACGCCGCCCGGGCGTTCATGTTGTCGCTGGGCTGCGTGCAGACCAAAAGCTGCCATAACGATCTTTGCCCCACCGGTGTGGCGACGCAGAATCCCAACCGGCAGCGTGGTCTGGTGATCGCCGACAAAGCCCCCCGGGTGACCAATTTTCAGCGCCATACCCTGGACCATCTAGCGGACCTGGTGGCCGCCGCCGGCCTGGACCACCCCGGTGAGCTGCTGCCGCACCATCTGCTGCACCGGCGCAGCGCCACGGAACTGATCGGCCTGGATAAGATGTATCCTTTTCTGCGTTCCGGGGTACTGCTCGAGGATCCGGCCGCCACGCCTTACCAGGAATGGTGGGACGCCGCCGATCCGGACAGCTTCAAGCCGCGTAATCTGGTCGGGCCGGACCACCATCGCAGCGCCAGGGTAACACCGGGCTGACCGCCGGGCCGCGCTAGCGGGTGAGAAAATCGGCAAAGGTGAGCACGAACAGGAACATGATCCAGAGCAGGCTCATCACCGCCACCACCTGCACAAGCGCGCTGCTTTGCCTGAGCCGCATGAACGAAGTAGCGATCACCACCACCATTACGGCGGCCACCGAAAGCCGAATCGGTATCCCCAGCCCGCCAGCATGGATCAGGGTGCCGGCCATGTTCGCCCCCAGTAAACCGAGCAACAGAACATAGAGGCCGACAAAGCGGTGACGGACCCGGGTTTTGTCATCGTTTGTCATGATGCCCCCTAACGGCCAAGCAAATAAACGCTGCAGTACACCAGCACCCAGACGATATCCACGAACGCCCAATAGAGACCCGCAATGCGCACCTGGCGAGCGACTCGCGCGCTTTCGCGCCAGCGATAGGTCAACGCCAGCATGACCAGCAGCACCATCAGGCCGATGATCATATGCAGAGCATGCAGGCCGGTGATCGCGAAATAGAAGTTATAAAACAGCATGGCGTTGTGCGGGTCAGGCCCGGAGAAGGCGAACGGCTGATCCAGGAAGGGGACCAGGCCGGCGCGGTATTCCATGTAGTACTCATAGCTTTTCAGGCACAGGAAAGCCACGCCCAGGGCGATGGTGGAGCCTAGCCAACACAGGGTGAGCCGCCGCCGGTGTTCTTCCGCTGCCTGCTCGGCGAGCGCCACCGCCAGACCACTGGTCAGCAGAATCACGCTGTTGAAGCCGGCCAGCAGCCAGTGCAGTTCGCGGGCTGCCGCCGAGAAGGTGTCGTAGTACTGGTGGTAGTACACCGCCAGTGCCAGGAAGGCACCGGAGAAAAGTAGCGCCTCGGTGACCAGGAACAGCCACATGCCCAGCAGGTCGGCGTCGAATTGCTGCTCCAGCGTTTCGAACTGGTGAGCAACAATCACCGTAGTTTCTTTATTGGGGCGTGTCATAGGCGTACGCCTCGCTGTCGACCCGGGGAACGGCGGCGAAATTCTCTTTCGGCGGTGGTGAAGCCACCGTCCATTCCAGACCCCGGGCGTCCCAGGGGTTGCCGCTGGCGCGGGCGCCGTAGCGCAACGACCAGATCAAGTACAGCAGCGGCAAGAGATAGCCCACCGCCAGCATGCCGGCGCCGGCGGACGAAAACACGTTCAATAACTGAAATTCGTCGGCGTAGGCGTGGTAGCGGCGGGGCATGCCGGCCCAGCCGAGGATGAATTGCGGAAAAAAGGTCAGGTTGAACCCGGCGAAGACGATGATCGCCGACACCCGCGCCCACATTTCCGGGTACAGCCGCCCGGTGATCTTCGGCCACCAGAAATGCAGCCCCGCCATGTAAGCGGAGACCATGCCGCCGACCATGATGTAGTGAAAGTGCGCCACCACGAAGTAGGTGTCGTGCATTTGGATGTCGAGCGCCAGGGTGGCGACGAACACGCCGGTGAGTCCGCCGATAAGAAACAGGCCGATAAAGCTGAGCGCGAACAGCATCGGTGCGTCGAAACGGATGTGGCCCTTATAGAGCGTGGCCAGCCAGTTGAAGATCTTCAGCGCCGAGGGCACCGACACCAGGAAACTGAGCAGGGAAAACGCCACCCCGGCGTAGATCGACTGCCCGGACACGAACATATGGTGCCCCCAGACCAGAAAGCCGAACAATGCGATTGCGAGGATGGAAAATGCCATCACCTTGTAACCGAAAATCCGTTTATGGGCGAAGCAGGCGATGACCTCGCTGACCACGCCCATGGCCGGGAGCAGCATGATGTAGACCGCCGGATGGGAGTAGAACCAGAATAAATGCTCGAACAGTATCGGGTCACCCCCAAGTGCCGGGTCAAAAATACCGATGCCGAAGGCCCGTTCCACGCCCAGCAATACCAGGGTGATCGACAGCACCGGCGTGGCCAGCACCATGATCAGGCTGGTGGCGTATTGCGCCCACACGAACAATGGCAGGCGGAACCAGGTGAGACCCGGCGCCCGCATCCTGTGGGTGGTAACGATGAAGTTGATGCCAGTGAGGATCGAGGAAAAGCCGACGATAAACACGCCGGTGGCGGCGGCCAGCACCGCGCCGTTTGAAAACATGGTGCTGTAGGGCGTGTAGAAGGTCCAGCCGGTGTCGATGCCGCCGGCGATCACCGCGGTCAGGGTGAACAGGCCGCCGAGAATAAACACATACCAACTCATCAGGTTAAGCCTCGGAAACGCCATGTCGCGGGCGCCCAGCATCAGCGGCAGCAGAAAGTTGCCCATGGTGGCCGGGATCGACGGAATCAGGAAAAACCACACCATGACGATGCCGTGCAGGGAAAACATCTGGTTGTAGGCGTCGCTGGAGAGAAGGTCGCCGGCCGGAGTGATCAGCTCCAACCGCACCAGGGTGGCAGCGGCCCCGCCGAGGAAGAAAAACCCCGTAATACTGATGAAATAGAGCCAGGCGACGCGCTTGTGATCCAGCGTTAGCAGCCAGCTTTTCAGTCCGTAACCGGCGTTCAGATAACTCATGGTGCGTCAGGCTCCTCGGGCGTCAGGGATTGGATGTAAGCGGTCAGTTTGAGCAGATCTTCCTCGCTGATCTGATCCTTGAACGACGGCATGATCGGCGGGTAGCCGGCAACCACATGCTTGCTCGGAAAGATGATCGAATCACGCAGGTACTGGGCATCGGCGGTGACGGTGCCGCCGCGTTGCAGGGGCACCGGCTTGCCGTACAAGCCGGCCAGTTCCGGTGCGCGCACTGAAGACGAATCGCCGTGGCAGCCGCTGCAACCGTACTGGCGGAACAGCCGCGCGCCGTCCTGCTCCGGCGTGCCCGGACGGTCGCGCCGTTCCAGCCAGTCCTGGAATTCGGAGGGCGGCATGACCACCACTTCGCCGACCATGCCGGAATGCGAGAGGCCGCAGTATTCCGCGCAGTAGAGGTCGAAACGGCCGACCTTGGTGGGGGTAAACTGCAGGCGTGTGTAGGTTTGCGGCAGCACGTCCTGTTTGATGCGGAACGCCGGCACGAAAAAACTGTGGATGACGTCCTGCGAGGTCATGCGTAGCCGCACCGTCTGGCCCAGGGCCACGTGCAGGTCGTTAATCTCGCGGATACCCTCCGGGTGCTGGAACTTCCACATCCACTGCTTGCCGATCACGTTCACCCGGCGCACCTGGCCGTCCTCCGGCATCGGCGGGTCGAGAATCTCCACGTAGAGCACCGCGCCCCAGGCGAAGAAAAACAGAAAGGCGGCCAGCACCGGAATCGACCAGCCGATTTCCAGCCAGCGATTGTGATACAGCCTCGGTGACGAGCGGCGGCTGGCCGGCGAGCCACGGCGGTAACGAATGCCGAAAACCAGCAGCAACAAGAACACCAAAGCGACCACCAGCCCGCAGGCCACCACCATGGCCCAGAATAGGGTGTCCACCTGACCGGAGATGCTGGAAGCGGCGTCGGGGAACAGCAGCAATTGCCATTTGTCATCGGCTTCGGCCATGGATCAATGCCTCCCTTGCCGGTCTTCGCCGCGTCGGCGCCATAGCAGCCGGCCCACCACCAGCGCTATCACCAGCACGGTGATCAGGCAGGCCAGATTCAGCAACCGCAATATGTCCAGGGTGTAAGTGCCTTTCTCCGGGTCGAAGTGAAAGCAGCGCAGCGCGATCTGGTCGGTGATCGAGCCCAGCCGGCCTTCGCCGGCCCGGGTCAGGGCCAGCTCCAGGTCGCGGCCGGAAAACGTCAGCCCCAGCAAATACGATGAGATTCGCCCGTCACCATTGAGCACCGCCAGCGCCGCCGGGTGGGCGAACTGCTCGCTCTCGTTGTCGTATTCGTAGTGATAGCCAAGCCGGCGGGCCAGGGCGTGGATAGCATCGGCATCGCCGGTGACAACCCGCCAGTCGTCGGCGTCGCTGTCGCCCTGATAGCTGTCGCGCAGGGTGGCCAGCGCGTGGTCGGCGGCTTCGGCGCCTTCCCGGGGATCGATGCTGAGAGTGATTACCCGGAAGTCCTTGCCGGGCTGGAACTTCACTTCCGCAAGCCGGCTGCCCAGACGCCGCAGCGACAGATCGCAGAGGTTCGGGCAGTCGTACCAGGCCAGCATCAGCAGGGCGGGTTTGCCGTCGATCAGTTCGCCCAGGGCAACCGGGTCGCCGTGGTGGTTTTTGAGGCGCAGGTTCATGGGCACGCGCTCACCGATACGCTGTTCCACGCCGACCCGGTCAAGGGTCTGGGACGGCGTCTGCGTCTGGGCGGTGGCGAGCAGCGGCAGGCTCAGCAGGCTGGCCGCCAGTATCAGGCGGGTCATGGCCGTGCCTCCTCGCCGTCGTGCCGGCGCACGTAGAGGTCCATGGCCCGTTCAATCGGGATATGTACCACTCCCGCGTCCTGGTCCACCCAGCCGTAGCGGTGCAGACCTTCGGCGCTGATTTGCCGCATTCGTTGCAGATCGGGGCCGGGCTCCGCTTGCAGGTGCGGGGTGCCAGGCCGGTCCAGCGGCAGCTTGAAGAAGCCGGTGGCGCGCGGTCCGGTGTCGCCGCGCAAAGCGAAGGCCACGGCGATGGACCCCAGCACCAGGGCCAGCAGAGACAGCACCACGACCGCGGCGCCCAGCGGCAGACGCGGGGACACATCGCTTTGTTCGTAACCGGGGTCGCGCCGTGGAGTGGTCATAGGCTGTCCTTCGCGTGCCGCAGACGGTGACGGTGGATGACCAGCAGGCCCAAGGCGGCCACGGTGAGCAGCGCCAGCGGTGAGCGCCAGCCCAGTGGCCAGTGATGCGGGTAGTAGGCCGGTAACACCAGCCAGGCGAACTCCAGGGTGTGGCCCAGCAGCACCAGCACCGCCAGCACCGCTAGCGGGCGGGCGCGCCGCTTCCACCCGGCGGGCAGCAGGGCGACGAACGGCAGCGCCCCGCACAACGCCATCATCGCCACCGCCAGCCATTGCCAGCCCCCCTGGCCACGGTGGGCATACCAGCGAATCTCATGGGGCAAGTCGCCGCTCCAGATGATCAGGTATTGGCTGAAGGCCACGAACACCCAGAACAGGATCGCCGCCAGCCACAGATGCGCCAGATCTCGACGCGCGCCTTCCAGCGCCGGGCGCCGGTCGGCGTCCGGGTAGACGCCGGGTAGCAGGAAGGGTAGCGCCAGCGCCATGGAAAGCACCGAGCCCATGAAGATCAGGCCGAGGATGTCCGAGTACCAGGACGGCTCCAGGCTCATGATCCAGTCGAACGCGAAAAAGGTGGTGGTTAGCGCCCACAGCACCAGCCCGCCGGCGCTTGCCGGTGTCGAACGACGGTCGCCGCGCCATACCGAAAGGCGGACGGCCAGGCTTAGCCAGATCACCGCGTACAGCGTGAAACGTGCGAAGAAGAACGGCGGGTTCAGATAGAACGTCTTATGCCGCGCCACTTCGGGTAGGGCGCTTAAATCGCCGGTCCAGGGAAACAGCACCCGGGCCCCCAACAGTAAGGGCAGAAACATCACCAGCATCAGTGGCAGGGTGGCCACCACTGCCTTGAGTGCCGGTCGCACTGGCTCACCCCACCATCCGCCGGAGAGATTGTGCGTCATCAGTACCGCCATGGCGCCCAGCGGCAGGGCGATGCCGGTGAGGGCGGCGACCAGCCAGGCGCGCAGGAAGGCGGCGCTGTCCAGCAGCGCGCCCAAGCCGGTGAGTAGCAGACCGGAGATAGCCACGATCACGAGCGCCCGGGTCATGGCAAGGCCTCCCCGGTGTCAGGAAGCGGCCGGCGGTCCCGTGGCACGTCACCGAGACGGGCGTCGCGGCTCAACTGCAGGCTGCGAATGTAGGCGATGATCGCCCAGCGATCGTCCTCGGCGACCCGGCTGGCGTACGGGTACATGGCACCGTAGCCGTCGCGGATCACTTGATAGAAGTGTTGATCTTCGGCCTGTCGCAGGCGTGGCAAGTGCAGGCTGGGCGGCGCCGGAAAGCCGCGCTGCACGATCACGCCCTGGCCGCGTCCGTTGCGGCCGTGGCAGGGCGCGCAGAACACCTCGAATTGTTGCCGCCCGTGCGCCAGTGTTTCATGGTTGATTGGCAGCGGGTTTGCCGTGGCCGGAGGCCGCTGGCCGCGCGCCACGCTACCTTCAGGGACCGGTCGGGCGGCCAGGCCATCGCTGAAGGCGGCGCTGGTTTCGTAGGTCTCCAGGCGCGGCTGGTCGGCCATGTCGGGTTGTTCGCAGCCGGCCAGTAGCACTGGCACCAGCAGGCACAATCGAAAGGGCCTCATGCCGGCACCTCCTGAATCCATAGCGCGCCGTGTCGCAGAAGGTGTTCGTGAAGGCGCTCCGCATCGAACAACGGGTCGTCCGCTTCCAGGCACAGGAAGTAACCGTCCCGCGACGCGGCGTCGAATCCGGCCAGGTTGAACAGCGGGTGGTAGGGGCGGGGAAAGCCGTTCAGCCACAGCATCGACAGCATGGCCCCCAGGGTGGCGCCAACCATGGTCATGGCGAAAGTGACGATGATATAGGCGGGCCAGCTGATGATCGGTTTGCCGCCCACGTTGAACGGATAATCCAGGGAGGCGTACACCTGCAACGCCAGGGCGCCGGCGCCGGCCACCAACGCGCACGCGAGCGCGGTCATCGGCACCCGCCGCTCGCGCTGGCCCAGTGCTTCGCTGAGCCCCTCCACCGGATGCGGGCTGTAGGCGTCCAGCCGGGTGAGCCCGACGCGTCGCAAATGCCGGCTTGCGGCAAGCAGGCTGCCGGTATCGGGAAAGCGGGCCAGCAGCCCGTAAAGACGCTCATCCATGGTCGGCCTCCCGCTGTTTCCGGCGGTGCAGCATTTCGCGCATGTCGTGCATGGAGATCGCCGGCATCAGCTTAATGAACAGCAACAGCAGCACCACGAAGACCCCGATTGAGCCGGCGTAGGTGAGCCAGTCCCAGACGGTGGGCGTCACCGTGTCCCAGGCGCTGGGCATGTAGTCCTTGTGCGTGCTGGTGATAACGATCTGAAAGCGTTCCAACCACATGCCGATATCGGCGATCACCGCCAGGCACAGCAGCCCCGGCACACTTTCGCGCAGGTGCCGGAACCACAGGCCCTGGGCCAGCACCACGTTGCACAGGATCATGCCCCAGTAGAAGGGCGCGTAGGGCCCGGTCCAGCGGTCGTAATAGACGCTTCGGTAAAAGTCCTCGCCGGTATAGAACGCGGTGAAGATTTCCTGCAGGTAGGCGTAGTCCACCACCAGGACGAAGCACAGCATCATGATGCCGAGCCGGTTCAGGTGCGCCCGGGTGATCAGGTCGCGGAAGCCGAACAGGGCGCGCAGCATAACGGCGATGATCGCCACCGTGGCGAAGCCGGAATAGAGCGCGCCGGCCACGAAGTAGGGCGGAAAGATGGTGAAATGAAACCCGGGCACGATGCTCACCGCCAGGTCCAGTGAGATGGTGCCGGTGACCGACACTACAATGGGTACCGCGATCACCGCCAATACCCGGTGGGCCTGCTGGTAGCGGTGCCAATGCCGGGCGGAATTACGCCAGCCCAACGCCAGCACGCCGTAGAACAGCTGCACGGCCCGGTGGCGGGCGCGGTCGCGCAGGCTGGCCAGATCCGGCAGCAGGCTCAGGAACAGAAAACTGGCTGTGAACAGCAGATAGCTGGCGATGGCGAAGAAATCCCAGACGAGAGGGCTGCGCCACTGCGGCCAGAGGTTCATGAGGTCGGGGTAAGGCAATAGGAAATAGGCGAATTCGGGCCGGCCCAGGTGCAGCAGCGGGTAGCTGCCGGCCAGCACGATGGCGAACATCGCCATGGCTTCCGCGGAGCGGCTGATGGACGCGCGCCAGTCCTGGCGGGTCAGCCACAGCACCGCGGAGATCAGCGTGCCGGCGTGGGCGATGCCTATCCACCAGATGGTATTGATGATCGGAAAGCCCCAGGCCACCGGGATGTTCAATCCGAAGGCGCCGACCCCCGCGCTGAGTACGTAGACCACGCCGATCAAGAACAGAAGGGACAACAGCGTCGCCAGCCCCAAAGCCAGGAACCAGGCCCTGGGTGGCCGCGTGCCGAGCACCGTGGCGCTCACCCGATCGGTGAGCGCGCCGGCGCTCAGGCCGGGCGGGGCCAGTGCATCGCGGCGCTGGTTCATGCGGGGCCCTCCCGGTCCTCAAGGGCCTGGATCGCCGGGTTGGGGTTGCGCACGCCAGCCAGATACGTGGTGCGCGGTCGGGTGTTCAGTTCTTCCAGCATGGCGTAGTTGAGCGGGCTTGCCTTGGCCTGGCTGACGGCGCTGTGGCGGTCGTTGAGGTCGCCGAATTCGATCGCCTCGGACGGACACACCTGCTGGCAGGCGGTGCGCAACTCGCCGTCCTCAAGGGGGCGGTCTTCGTTGCGGGCGTCCGTCTCGGCCTGGTTGATGCGCTGTACGCAGTAGGTGCATTTCTCCATCACGCCGCGACTGCGCACGGTTACGTCCGGGTTATGGGCGGCGGCCGGCGTGGCCAGCTCGGCGGTGGCTTCCGTGTAGTGGTACCAGTTGAAGCGGCGCACCTTGTACGGGCAGTTCTGCGAACAATAACGGGTACCCACGCAGCGGTTGTAGATCATCTCGTTGAGGCCCTCGCTGCTGTGCTGGGTGGCCTCCACCGGACAGACGTATTCGCAGGGGGCTTTTTCGCAGTGCATGCAAGGCACCGGCTGGAAGTGCATGCTGGGATCGTCCAGCGGCCCGGCGTAGTAGCGGTCGACTCGGATCCAGTGCATCTCATGGCCGCGCCGCACTTCCTCGGGCCCGACAATAGGAATGTTGTTTTCCGCCTGGCAGGCGGTAATGCAGGCGTTGCAGCCGATGCAGCTGTTCAGGTCGATGCTCATGCCCCAGGCGTGGTCCGGATAGTCCCACTCCGGGTACAGCGAGATCGGTTCTTCGGCGTGTTCAGGGCGGGCGAAGTCGGGCTCTTCCTGGAAATGCGCCAGATCGGTTTCACGTAACAGGTCACGACCGGCCATGTTGTGGTGTTGCTGGGTGCTGGCCAGAGGGGTGCTGTCATCGAGCACTTCCAGGGTGAGGCCACCGGCGGCAAAGGCACGGTCCTCGGGCATCAGCCGGAAGGCATTCACTCCCACACCGTTGCCGACGCGGCCGGCGTCCTCGCGGCCTTGGCCGACGAACAGAGTGACCGCCCGGGCCGGTTGGCCGGGCTGGATCCACACCGGTATCTCCAGGCTGCGCCCATCCAGGGTAAGCCGCACGCGCTGCCCTTCGCGCAGGCCTTCTCGTTCCGCCAGCGCCGGGGAGATCAACGCCGCGCCGTGCCAGGTGAGTTGGGTCAGCGGGCGTGGCAGCTCCTGCAGCCAGCCGTTGTTGGCGTAGTGGCCGTCGTGCAGCGCCGGGTCGGCGCGCCATTGCAGCAGCAGGCCGTCCCGGTCAGTGACTGGCGGGGGCGGCGGCGCATCGCGGACCGTCGGTGTGGTGGCCGGCAGGGCAGTGCCATCGATCCAGCCCTGCTGCAGAGCGCTATGCCAGTGGCGCTCGAAGTCCGCGCCCGGCAGCGCCTGTCGCCAGTGCTCACGCACCAATTCGCGAGGGTCGGCGCGGTAGCGGCCGGCGAAGGCCGCCAACACTTGCTGGGCGGTGTAGCCGCCGAACAGCGGCACGATGGTGGGCTGCATCAGGCTGACGGTGCCGTCAAAGGCGCGCGCGTCATCCCAGCTTTCCAGCGGATGGGCGGCGGGCAGGTGCCAAAGGGCGGCGCGCCCAGTCTCGTCGCGGTACTGACCGCAGTGGACGCTGAACGGCACCCGGGCCAGAAGGTCCGCGAACGCCAGGCCGGCGGGCGAGTTGTACACCGGGTTTACGTTCAACATCAACAGCGCGTCGACCTGGCCGCCGGCCATGGCCCGGGTCAGGTCAGCCAGATCGCCGTCGGCGGAGGGTGCCACCGGGGCGCTGTATTCCACAATGGTGCCGACGGCGCCGAGCCGGTGGTTGATGGCGTGGGCCAGAGTGTGCAGCGCCGCCGGCTGGGCGGCGCCGGGTATCACTACCGCTTGCGCGCCGGCGCCGCGCAGATCCTCGGCCAGGGCGTCCAGCCAGGCGGGGTCGACGTTGCTGTTTTGCGCCTCGTCGGCTATGCCTGGCACGCCCAGACGCGCCGCTAAAGCGGCGGCCAGAGCGGGCACTTCGGCAGCGGCCAGCGGCAGCCGGTGGTCGCTGCTGGCGCCGGTGATTGAGGGCGTGCTTTCCACGGTATAGAGACGGTTGAGCAGCGCGTCTTTCCGGTCCGGCCGCCGCCGGGCCATGACGTGGCGCGCCTGGACCAGCTTGGCGGGGCCACTGCCGAGGATGTCCGCGTCCAGGTCGAGGATCACCCGGGCCCGGTCAAGCCGGTAACGAGCCTCCCGGGGCTCGCCGAACAGTTGCCTGGTGCCCTGATAGGCGGCGCCGTTGGAGAGTGGGTCGTGCCGGTACCAGCGCGCCGACGGATAACGGCGTTTCAGCTGTTCTATCAGAGCGTGCTGGCTGGGCGAAGTAAGCGGGCCGGTAAGCAGGCACAGTCGACTCCTGCCGGCGGACCAATGCCGGCGTTGCACCTGTAGCTGCTCGAGGAAGGCGGCGTAGCTGCTGGCGGTGCCCTGGTAGCGTATTGTTTGCGAGCGGTCCGGGTCATAGAGGCCGAGAATCTCCGCCTGCGCGATGCTGTCGGTGGCGCCCAGGCTGGCCGGGTGCTCGGGGTTGCCTTCCACCTTTACCGGTCGGCCCTGGAACGTCTTCACCAGCACTCCTCGGGCGTAGCCGTCCAAAGGCAGGGTGGAGGCGTACCAGCGGGCCCGACCGGGCAGCAGGTCCTCCGGGCGCCGCGTATAGGGGGCGATCTGTTCCTCGGGCTGGGGCTTGCAGCCGGTCAGGCCGCCCAAGGCCAGGGATGCGGCCATCAGACCCAGCAGCCCGCGCCGGGACACCCGGCCCTCCCAGAGCGGCGCCAGCCTCGGGAATTCCTCCTCCAGAAGTCGCTGGAAGTCATCGCTGTCAGCCAGCTCTTCGAGGCTGCGCCAATAGTGGCGGCCGGAGCGGCCGGCCAGTTTTCGGCGCAGGGTGGCCATGTCGGTGCCGTGTTCGCGGGCAATTATTGATGGCATAGGCTGCAGTCCGTCAAACGCTCGGTGGAAGGCGTGTGGTAACGCGCCATCAGACGCTCACCCAGTTGCTTGCGGTCGACGCCTCGTCGGGCTTCCCAGCCCATCTCGAAGACCGCGCCGGGCGGCCGCAGACGGGGCGCGGGATTACGGTGGCAGTCGAGGCAAAACTGCATGAACAGGGTTTTCTTCTGCGTGGTGAGCGGCATTTGGTCGACCCGTCCGTGGCAGGCCTCGCAGGGCACCCCGTTGTTGACGTGGGCGCTGTGGTCGAAGCGCACATAGTCGGGCAGGTCGTGGACCCGCTGCCAACGCAGGGGCTTGCCGTTACGCAGGCTGTCGCGAACCGGCGCGAGCATGTCCGCGTTGGTCCAGAGCTGCGAGTGGCAAGTCATACAGATTTCGCTTTCCGGCACCCCCGCGAACGAGGACTGCTTCACGGAGGTATGGCAGTAACGGCAATCCAGACCCAGCTCGCCGACATGATGCTTGTGGCTGAACGGCACCGGCTGAGCCGGCGTTCGGTCAACGCCGCTGTAGTAGGGCGACTGGAAGTAATAGGCGCCCAGGGCAGCCATTACTACCACCAGGCCGAACGCTAGAATCAGCGCCATCCAGGCCAGGGCATTGGCCCTGGGCCTGAAGATACGCGGCATGGGTCAGGCCCGGGTCCAGCAACGCAGGTTTCGGCACAGGGTCAGGAAGCGACCGGCGTCGCCGGCCTTGTCCAACGGTACCAGGCCGTCCGCGCCGGCGCCGTCCGGGCCCGACAGGCCGAGCAGGTCCACCGCCTCCTCGGTGAAACCGATGAACTTTTTATGCGCCAGGGCGTCGCTGACGAAATCGCGGGCCGGTGGCATCGCCGCCAGCTCGCGGGCGCCTTTTTCCGAGAGCACCAGCGCCACCGCGTCGAATACCACCGAGGGGCCGCCGTCGATTTTCTCGTCGGCCTCCAGCCAGCTGCCGTCGCTGAGCTTTACGCCGCCCACGGAGGCCGCCACATAAGCCAGTTTGGCGCCTTCTTTCTTGGCCGCTTTTTCCAGCGCGGTGAGCAAGGCGGCATCGGCGCCGTCGCTGACCAGCACGCCGATTTTGCGGCCTGAGAAGGTTTCCGGCTGGTTGAGCAGAATGCTCAGTGCCGGCGACGCCTTCAGGTCCTGGCGGGTGGGACGGGCCGCCTCGGCGGCGCGCGGCAGCGGGCTGAGCCGCAGACCCTTGGCTACGCCCTTGGCCAGGTCTTCGTCGATATTGCGCAGGTGAGACACCATGCGCGCACGGATTTCCACGGTTTCCACCTTGCTGAGCTCGAACACCAGGGCGTCGGTGATGTGGCCCTGCTCCACCTCGGTCTGGCTGATATAGAACTGGCGCGCCTGACTGTAATGGTCGGAAAAGCTTTCCGGACGCAGGCGCTGTTTTTTGCCCGCTTCCTCGGCCGGATAGCTCTGGAAGCCCTGTTTCGGGTTCTCGCGGGGACCGCCTTCGGCGCCGCCCCACGAATTGGGCTCGTAGTTGGCCCGGCCCTTGGGGTTCTCCATCGCCATATGCCCGTCCTGTTGCAGGGTGTGGTAGGGACACTTAGGCGCGTTGATGGGGATATGCGTGAAGTTGGGGCCACCCAGACGTTTGAGTTGGGTATCCAGGTAGGAGAAGTTACGGCCTTGCAGCAGAGGGTCGTTGGTGAAATCGATGCCGGGCACGATGTTTTGGGTGCAAAAGGCCACCTGCTCGGTTTCGGCAAAGAAATTGTCCACGTTACGGTCCAGAACCAATCGTCCCACCGGTGTCACCGGTACTTCTTCCTCGGGAATGATCTTGGTGGGGTCGAGGACGTCGAAGTCGAATTGCTCGGCGAACTTTTCGTCGAAGATCTGCAGGCCCAGCTCCCATTCCGGGTAGTCGCCGGACTCGATCGCGCCCCACATGTCACGGCGATGAAAATCCGGGTCCGCGCCGTTGATTTTCAGGGCTTCGTTCCACACCACCGACTGCATGCCCTGTTTGGGCTTCCAGTGGAATTTCACGAAGGTGGACTCGCCCTTGGCGTTGACCAGGCGGAAGCTGTGCACGCCGAAGCCTTCCATGAAGCGCAGGGAGCGCGGGATGGTGCGGTCCGACATGATCCACATGACCATGTGCATGCTTTCCGGTGTCAGGGAGATGAAGTCCCAGAAATTGTCGTGGGCGGTTTGCGCCTGGGGAAAGCCGCGGTCCGGCTCCTGTTTGGCGGCGTGGATCAGGTCCGGGAATTTCATCGCGTCCTGGATGAAGAACACCGGGATATTGTTGCCGACGATGTCCCAATTGCCTTCCTCGGTGTACAGCTTCACCGCGAAGCCGCGCACGTCCCGCGCGAGGTCGCCGGAGCCCTTATTGCCGGCAACGGTGGAGAAGCGCACGAACGCCGGTGTGCGCTGCCCTTTTTTCTGAAACAGCCCGGCGCGGGTCAGTTTGTCGAGCGGGGCGTAGTTCTCGAAGTAGCCGTGCGCCGCGAAGCCGCGCGCATGCACGACACGCTCGGGAATGCGCTCGTGATCGAAATGAAACAATTTCTCGCGGAAGTGGAAATCTTCCAGGGCGGCGGGCCCGTGCTCGCCAATTCTTAGCGTGTTCTGATCATCGGCCACCGGCACGCCCTGCTGGGTGGTCAGGGTGGGGACGTCACCACCCGCCGTCTGGTGGGTTTCTCCGCCGTTGCCTTTGCGGGTCTTCGGGTTGCTCCTGGCTGCCTTCTTGGCCATGTTTCCTCCTGATGGGTTCGGGTCCCGGTGCGGGCTTTTCCAAGCCTAGGCCCCCGAATCAAAGCTTCACAAGACGCTCACGATGGCCGGTGGCGGGCGGTGGCCGGTGAGCTCCGGTCTGGTCATTCCAGAGAGATCGCCCAGATAAGCCGTTGATGCTTTTATGAAATAAAAACGGGCAGGGATCGGAAATTTCTAAGAATTTCGTGGTGAGCGTGGGATTTTTTAAGTAGCACTTAAAGACGAGCAGGCCGGCAACGTAAAAATATAGAAAAACCGTAAAACCTGTATGTTTTCCGGTTTCTGGTGAGCGTTTCGCTTTAACTGCGGGGCCACCGATGACTAGGATGTGACAGTGTGATCAACCATTGACGACACAAGGAAGGCATCATTATGCGAAATCGAAAGTTGTTACTCGCTCTGTTCGCCGGCGCACTGGCCGGCACCACGCAGGCCGGCACCATCACCCTGCATGAAGCCACCGACGAGGGTCCTGGTGACAGCATCGGTACCGTGACCGTTACCGAAAGCGAATACGGCCTGGTATTCACCCCCGACCTTAAGAACCTGGATGAGGGCATCCACGGTTTCCACGTCCATCAGAACCCCACCTGCCAGCCCGGCGAGAAAAACGGTGAGACGGTGCCGGCCCTGGCCGCCGGCGGCCATTATGATCCGGACAACGCCGGCCGGCACGGCACCCCCTGGGGCGACGGCCATCTGGGCGACCTGCCGGCGTTGTACGTCGACTCCGAAGGCCGCGCCACCTTGCCGGTGCTGGCGCCGCGCCTCGAGATGGACGACCTGAAAGGCCGCGCGGTGATGGTCCACGGCGGCGGCGACAACTACAGCGACCAGCCCAAACCCCTGGGCGGGGGTGGTCCGCGCATGGCCTGCGGGGTGGTTGAGGGCTAGTCGGCCGCTCTTCACCCTTTTTTCTTATCAAAACCGAAAACACCGGGCCTGGCCCGGTGTTTTTTTGTGCGCTGGGGCACGAATTACCTATGCAATGAGTCACAAATAAGAATGATGTCGTACTGATATCATCCAATTACCCTAGTAATCACGACTAAGCGTGACCTAGTATCCGCCAGGTAATGACATACTATTAGGCGGGTCGGGTTATGCGTAATCTTATAATCTCATTCATTGTTGCTTCAGCCTTTCTTTCCGGCGTCGCGTCTGGCGCGGACGACGTCATGACGCCGCGTATCATCGGTGGTGATGCGGTGCCCACGGCGCGCACTTGGATGGCGGAAATCGAGGTGGGTGGCGCCAGCTACGGCTACACCCGGTGCGGCGGCGCGTTGGTGGCCCCCCGCTGGGTGCTCACCGCGGCCCACTGCGTGGATGATTACGCGGCCCGGGATCTGTACGTGTCTCTCGGGCACTTGAACCGCCATGAGCAGGCACCGGAGCGGCTGGCGGTGCGCTCGGTGCGCGTCCATGAGGGGTACCGCAGCGGCGTTTACCACAACGATCTGGCTCTGTTGGAACTGTCATCGGCTTCGCGGCTGGCGCCCCTGGATCTGGCCAAGGCGGATGAGATGCGGGCGTTGCGCGCCGGCGCTTCGGACGAGGCCCTGATGGCGCTGGGCTGGGGCCAGACCGAAACCAGCAGCATGTCCGATACGCTGCAGCAGGCCGGCCTTGATTATGTGTCGCCGCAACAGTGCGGCGCCTACTGGAACAGCCTGATCAGCGGGCAGATTTGCGCCGCCGAGAAAAATCCGGTGAACGGCGTCAATCAGGATACCTGTCGCGGCGACAGCGGCGGGCCCCTGATCTTCCAGAAGGACGGGCGGACCTGGTTAGTGGGCGTGACCAGCTATGGCACCGAGCGGTGCGCGTCCGGCGTGCCGGCGGTTTATACCCGGGTAAGCGCCTATCTGGGCTGGATCGAGAGCACCTCCGCGGGGGCCATGGTGGATCTCTACAGTGAATCCGAGGGCGACACCCTCTACGCCGGGCCGGGCCGGGCTTTGTCAATGGATACCCGGGTAAGCAATCTCAGCCTGGTTAACGATGCCCGTCAGGTGGGCATCCGCATTCACCACAAGGCGGGGCTGCGGATCAGCGCGGACGACCTGCAATGCAGCGCGCGCAGTGGTTACACCGATTGCTTGGGGGCGGCTGAACTGAGCACCGGCGCGGTCAGCACCAGCCACCGCCTGTGGTTGATTCCCACCCACGGGGGCACTTTCACCGATCGTGTCACGGTGACGCCGATCAGTGACAGCCACGACTATTACAGCGCGGACACCGAGCAGTTCTCGCCGGTGTTCAGCGACGTCCCGGATATGAAACTGCAAGCCACCGCCACCCGTAGCGGCGGCACGGTTTCGGTACGCGCGGAAATCACCAACCAAGCGCAGCACCGCGATGCCTATAACGCCTGGGCCACCTTCCAGGTGCCCGCCGGCTGGGATTACGACAGCCTGCCGGCGGGCTGCACCGACACCCAGCCGGTGCGTTGCGATCTGGGCGACCTGGCACGCGGCGAAACCCGCACCCTGAGCCTGGCGCTCACCGGCGAGGGCAATGGCCGGGTGTTCCTGGACGCGGGCGCCGCCAATGGGGATTTCCCGTCCGGTGATACCCGTGCGTTCGTCACCCCGGCCAGAGCCGGGCAGGAAAGCAGCCGTGGCAGCGACACCGGCGGTTCCGGCGGTGGTGGTGGCGGCGGTGCCGGGGGCTGGGTCTGGTTGAGCCTGCTGGCGCTGGCGGGACTGGCGCGCGGCGTCCGGCCGCCGGCCTAGCCGTCCACCACGGATAAGTGGCGATTACGCTGCTCCGGCGCCAAGGCGCCGGCGTTGCCTTTCCAGGGCAGGGCGCCGAAGCCGGGGGGCACCTTGTCGAGCAGGTAAGGGGTTTTGATCACATCGAAGTAGGGGGAGTGATCGAAGTCGGCGGCATGGAATACCCGGGGCTGTAAGCGTAACAGCCGGGTGCCGGGATCGCCGGGTTCCTTGACCAGCGGGTGCACCGGAAACTGGATGAAGGCGAAGGCCTCGCCCACGGCGGTGCCGGCGATGGCCCGCAACAGATCGTTGGCCCAGCGATTGAGGAGCCGTCGACGGGCGCGGCGTGCCAGGGTACGCCAGGGCAATAACCACAGCAGTGCCAGCGTGCCCCAGGTGTGCTGGGTGCCGGTGCCCACGCGGCTGATGGCGAAGCGCAGCGCGTCCTGGCATTCCGCCTCGGACAGATTCTGCGCCCGGCAAACCCGCAGATGCAGGTCGTGAAGGTTGCTCAGGTCGCGAATGCAGAGCCCGCGCTCCAGGCTCGCGTCCAGCACCAACTGGGTGTCCGGCTGGCAGGGCAGGTAGTCCGCCAGCAGCGAACGCAGTGCCGGGTCCGCCACGTCGTGGGGGCGGCCGATATAAAGCAGCACGCGCGAAAAGCGGCTGCCGGTGAGCACTTTCAGACGGCGGTCCAGAGGGCTGTCGCCGTCCACCAGCAGCACATCGCAGGGACGCAGTTGGGCGCGTTGGCTTTCCAGATCGCCGAGCGGCCAGCCGGAATGGTCCGGCTGCCTCTGGAGACGCTCACAGAGCCATCGGTAAAATCGCTGGGAATTCATGCGATGATCCTACAGTAGCGCCACCGCCTGATCCATGACCGAATAGTCAGTATAGAAATGCGGTGAAAAGCGCACGCCCCCGCCCCGTTCCGCGCACACCACGCCGCCAGCCTGCAATCTTGCCCGCGTCTCCGACGGGGCTTCGTCCGTCAGCCTGAAGGTGACGATGCCGGCGCGCCGCTCCGCTTGCGCCGGGCTGAGCACCTCGGCGCCGCGCCCGCGCAGGGTATTGTCCAGATAGGTTATCCGTTCCGCCAGCGCGCGCTCCACGGCGTCCATGCCCAGGTCCTGCAACAGGGAGAGAGAGGCCTCCAAGGCATGGGCACCGAGCATGTTCGGGCTGCCGCATTCGAAGCGGCGGGCGTCCTCGGCCACCCGCCAGCCGGTCTGACTGTAATCGCCCGCGTTGGCGATCATATGCCAGCCGAACTGCCGCAGGCGCAGGCGTTCGCGCACCGCCGGCCGGCAATAGAAAAGCGCCAGCCCTTCCGGCCCAAGCATCCACTTGTGGCCGTCCGCGACCACGAAGTCCGCGTACACGGCGTCGCTGTCGAAGCGCACCGCGCCCAGGCTCTGGATAGCGTCCACGCAGAACAGCACGCCGCTGTCCCGGCAGGCCCGGCCGATCGGAGCCAGATTCAGGCGGATGCCGCTGCCGTACTGAACCGAGGACAGCGACACCAGCCGGGTGCGCTCGCCGATCGCGTCGATCACCCGCTGCTCCGCGTCCGGGCCGCTCACATCCACTTCCACCACTTCCACGCCCTGGTCGGCGAGGGCCTGCCAGGGAATCCGGTTGGAGGGGAACTCCTGGTCGCTGATCACCACCTGATCGCCGGGCCGCCAGTCCAGCCCCTGGGCGATCACCGACAGCCCCTCGGAGGTATTCTTGAGCAGTGCCACGTCCGTTGCCTCGACGTTGATCAGGCCGCCCAGGCGCTCGCGCAGACGTTGCTCCACGCGCGTCCAGAGCGGGTAGTCCCGGGCGCCCAGGTGGATGTTTTGATCGGCGAAGGCGGTCACCGCGTCGCGGGTACGGCGGGGCCAGGGGGCCACCGCGGCGTGGTTGAGGTACAGCACCCCGTCATGCAACGGAAATTCCGCTTTCAGATCGGCCATTGCCAGCGCTCCTTGAGGAATCTCACTTGATTGTAACCGCCCTGGAAGTAACGTGCAGAGGGCAGGGTTATGTTAATCTAGCCGGGCCAGATCGGGGAAATCCGCCGCGATTCGCGGCAGACGAGGAGATGTAGATGGGTGACTTGGAAAAAGCCACGCGTAAGGCTCAGGAGTTCCGGCAGCGCGAGCAGGAAATTCTGGACGCCGCACTGATTCTGTTTCTGGAGCAGGGCGAAGACCGCGTCACGGTGGAGAACATCGCCGACCGGGTTGGCATTGGCAAGGGCACCATCTACAAGCATTTCGAGACCAAGAACCAGATCTATCTGCTATTGATGCTGCGTTACGAAGAGGATCTGGCCTCTTTATTCCAGGATATTTCCGAGTCCGACGACAAGGAAACCCTGGCGCGCGAATATTTCCGTTTCCGGATCAGCGATCCGGCCCGCTATCAGTTATTCGACCGGCTGGAAAACAAAGTGATCAAGGATCACGCGGTGCCGGAGCTGGTGGACAAGTTGCACCGTATCCGCGAAGCCAATTTCGAGAAGCTCAATAACATCGTCGAGGCCCGCATCCAGGAAGGCTCCCTGGAGCCGGCGCCCGCCATTTACCATATCTGTTCCGCCTGGGCCCTGGCGCACGGCGCCGTTGCGTTGATGCAGTCGCCTTTTTATCAGCGTCTGATCGAGGATAAGGACGACTTTCTCGATTTTCTGATTGAGATTGGCATCCGCATGGGCAACAAGGGCCAGCGCGGCAAATAAGGAACGCCGATGACCAAAGCCGACGAATTACTGGCGCTGCTGGAAAAAGCCGACCAGGACGAACAGGGGCTGCCCCCGGTGCACAAATGGCGGCCCGAACGTCAGGACGATATCGACATGCGCATCGCCCGCGATGGCACCTGGTATTACCAGGAATCCCCTATTCAACGGGAGCGCATGGTCAAGCTGTTCTCCACCATTCTGTTACGCGAAGGCGACGATTATTTCCTGGTCACGCCGGTGGAGAAGCTGCGTATCAAGGTGGACGATGCCCCCTTTGTCGCCACCGACGTGGAGCGCGTTGCCGACGGTGACGGAGAAAAGCTGGTGTTCACCACCAATGTGGGGACCCATGTGGTGGCCGGCGCGCGCCATCCGTTACGGGTGGACACCGACGCCGAGAGCGGCGAGCCGGCGCCCTATGTGCATGTCCGTGACAACCTGGAAGCGTTGATCTCGCGGAATATCTTCTACCAGCTGGTGGACTGGGCGCGCCGCGAAGAGCAGGGCGGGCACACCCGTCTGGTGGTGGATTCCGGCGGCGAAACCTTCGAGCTCGGGGCGCTCTAAGCGGCGTTTTCCTGTCCGGGTTTCGGCAGGCCCGTGCCGCACTGTTTGCAGAAACGGGCATCCGGATCGTGATCGTGGCGATGGCAGTTGGGGCATTCGCGCTCATAACGCCGTGCCATGTGCGCTTTTGACATCTCCGCGGTGACGATGCCGGTGGGCACGGCGATGATGGCATAGCCGGTGATCATCGCCATCGACGCCACCGCCTGGCCCAGGGAGGTTTGCGGAGAGATGTCGCCGTAGCCCACCGTGGTCACGGTGACGATGGCCCAGTAGATGCTGCGCGGAATGCTGGTGAAACCGTTGGCCGGCCCTTCGACCAGGTACATCAGACTGCCGAAGATGATGATCACGATCACCACGGAAAACATGAAGATGCCAATCTTGCGGCGGGTGCGCACCAGGGTGGCACCCAGCTCGTTGGCTTCGGTCATCAGGTGAGCCAGCTTGAGCACCCGGAACACGCGCAAAACGCGCAGCGCTCGGATGGTGAGCAGGTAGTTGGCGCCCGGCAGAAACAAGCTCAGATAGGTGGGGATAATCGAGAGCAGGTCCACCACCCCGAAAAAGCTGCGGGCGTACCGCAGTGGCCGGTCGCTGACCCACAGGCGGATCATGTATTCACAGGTGAACAGCAGGGTGAAGAACCATTCCGCTCCGTACAGCCAGGCGCCGTATTGCTCATGAATGGCCTGCACGCTGTCGAGCATCACCGCCGCCACGCTGGCGAGAATGGCGACGATCAGCAACTGATCGAAATACTGCCCCGCGGGCGTATCGGTGCCGAAGATGATGTGTCGCCAGCGATCACGCAGGGAAACGGAATCCGAACTCATGAAACCTCGGTGCCGGGGAATGACGAGAACGCTATTCTGTCTTGTCCAAGGCCCGTTGACCACTTAGTCTTTGTTTTATAACCGAATAAAAAGTGCTTGCTGAAGTACCGCACCGCCAGAGGGGGGGATCATGGCGCGCTTGAAAGCGTTGTTCATCTCGTTGTACCCGTTTGCCTCATTGTTTATCTGTGTTCATAGCCTGTGGCTGGCATGGCAGGACTCGCACTGGCTGTGGTTCGGCCCGCTGTTGGTCAACGTACCGATTCTGGTGTTGCTGGGCTGGCTGGTCAGCCTGGGTCCGGCGCGTACCAGCCCGCACTTGCCCATGGTGACCCTGTGCGCCTGGCTGGGCGCGGCGGCGACTCTGCTGGGAACCTTGTCGCTTGGCGATCCACGCTGGCTGGCCTGGTTGTACACCGGTCTGGGGTTGCTCGGCCTTTGCGCTTACCTGTTCTGGTATAGCCCCTTGCAGCACGACGTGGCGGACGGGCCTCGCCCCGGGCAGTTGCTGCCGCCACTGGCATTCCGTGATTTGCAGGGGCGCCCGGTATCCACGACCTCGCTGCACGGGTCGCCGGCGGTGATGCTGTTTTTCCGCGGTAACTGGTGTCCGGTGTGCATGGCCCAGGTGCGAGAGCTGGCCCGGCGCCGTCCGCAACTGGAGAGGCGCGGCGCGCGCATCATCCTGGTCAGTGCCCAGCCCGGTGCCCGCACCGGACGGCTGGCCGCCCGTCTGGGCGTGCCGATGGAGTGGTGGGTGGACCCGCAACTGGACGCCGCCCGCCAGCTGCGCATTCTCGACCCCGGCGGCACGCCGCTGGGGCTGGAGCTGTTCGGTTACCCTTCGGACACCGTTTTGCCCACGGTGCTGATCACCGATGCCCGGGGTGAGATCTGCTACGTGGATCTCGCCGACAACTACCGGGTACGACCGGAACCCGCCACCTTCCTTCGCGTCCTCGATACCATGGTGCCCGCCCCGCGATAGCCTGGGGCTGGCACGGCCGTGCCGCCAGTGCCGTCTCCGGTAAACAAAGGTTTCCAGGAATCGCGCCGGATAACCGTTCGATTACCACCGCTACGCTTTATTACATACCCGCAACGGCGTGCATCTACATCGCTTTGCACACCCCTTCCATAGTCGCGAGGTGAGCACCCATTTCGGGGGCACAACGACTAAGAAGTAAACTAGGGAGGGGTAAACCTTGGATACCAACATCAAACATCTCATCGGCGGCGGCGTATTAGCGCTACTGCTGACCGCCTGCGGCGGCGGAAGCAGCGGGGGCGGCGACAGCTCCGGCAATTCGCCGACGCCCTCGACGCGCGACCTGCCGGAAGAAATGGCGGCGGTCGTGGACCAGTCCAACGCGTTCACCGAAGAATTCTGCCCGGAGACCTCCGAAGGGGCCGCGGGCACACCGCTTGATCCGGCCCTTTGCGTGCAGGAAAGCGAAGAGTCCGAAGGCGGCGCGCCGGATCCCACCGACGTGGTCGCGCAGTTCTGCCCGACCGCGGCGTCCTCGTTCGACCTGGAGGGTGCGTTCGACCCGGCGGCGTTCACCGAAGGCTTCGACGATCCGGCCGGTTTCCTGACCGACGGCCCGCTGTCGTTCCCGATCGCCTGTCTGCAGGAATCCGCCACCAATCTTGACGGCCTGCAGGATCTGATCGGCGGCAGCAACCCGATCACCGAGCAGCTTTGCCCGGTGGCGGCGGCGGAGCCGTCCTTTGACCCGGCTACCTGCTTCGCGGAAGTCACTGGTGGCGCCAACGGCGGCCTGCCTGGTCTGCCCGGTGGCGGCGAAGGCGGTGGCGGCAGCGTTCCCGGTGCCGACCAGTTCCTGAACCAGTTCTGTCCGGAGAGCGCCGGTGCCGGTGTCGGTCCCGAGACCCCGCTGAACTGTCTTAACGAAGCCAGCCGTGTCTACATCACCATCGTCGACATGATCACCAACCCGAACCCGCTCACTGAAGCCGTGTGCCCGGTGGAAACCATGACCGGTCGCGTGGATCCGGTGGTGTGTTTCGAGGAAGCCGTGGGCGGTGGTGGCGGCATGCCCGGCCTGCCCGGCTTGGGTGATCTGCCTGGTCTGCCCGGCCTGCCCGGCGGCGGTGACGGTGGCGACGGCGGTACCCCCGACGTGCCTGGTCTGGATCAGCTGACCGACGCGCTGTCCGGCATCTGCCCGGAAACCCTGGAAGCCGAAGTCGGCCCCACCACCCCGATCGACTGTCTGGCGGAAGCCGGCGGCAGCTTCGGTGGTTTCGAAGACCTGATCGGCGGCCTGGGTGGCAGCAACCCGCTCACCGAAGCCCTGTGCCCCACCGCCGCGATGGCGGACAGCTTCGACCCGGCGGCTTGCTTCACCGAAGCGGCCGGCCAGCTGCCCTCCGCGCCTGGCGGCGGCACCCCGCAGATCCCCGGCGCCGGCATGGCTCTGGAGCAAATCTGCCCGGTAGCCGCGGGTGAGGAAATCGGTCCCACCACGCCGTTTGACTGCCTGCTGGAACTGGGCGGTGGCTTTGGTGACCTGGAAGGCCTGCTCGGTGGTCTCGCCGACGGCGGTCTTGAAGGCGGCAACCCGCTGACCGACGCCCTGTGTCCGGCCACTTCCGCGGAAGGCCTGGACCCGGCGGCCTGCTTCATGGAAGCCCTGGAAGGCCTGCCCGGCGGCCTGCCGCTGCCCGGTGGCGACGGCGGTACCCCGGGAGGACTCCCCGGTGGCGAGCAACTGCTGGGCCAGCTGTGCCCGGTGGCCGGCGCCGGTGAAATCGGCCCGACCACGCCGATCGAATGTCTGACCGAAGCCGGCCAGAACCTGGGTAACATCCAGGACATGCTCGGCGGTCTGGGCGGCAGCAACCCGCTCACCGAAGCCGTTTGCCCGACCGCCTCCGCGGCCGAGCAGCTGGACCCGGCGGCTTGCCTGAGTGAAGCCCTGGGCGGCGGTCTGCCCGGTCTGCCCGGTGGCGGCGACGGCGGTGACGGCGGCGTTCCGGAAATCCCCGGTCTGAGCGACGGCCTGGCGCAATTCTGCCCGGAAGCCGGTGCCGGCGAACTCGGTCCCACCACGCCGCTTGAGTGCCTCACCGAGGCCGGTCAGAACCTCGGCGGTCTGACTGACCTGCTGGGCGGCCTGGGCGGTAGCAACCCGCTTACCGACGCGCTGTGCCCGGCGGCCTCCGCCGCCGAGCAGCTGGATCCGGCCGCCTGCTTCACCGAAGCACTGGGTAACCTGCCCGGCGCGCCCGGTGGCGACGGCGGCACCGGCGGCGTTCCGGAAATCCCGGGTCTGAGCGACGGTCTGGCGCAAATCTGTCCGCTGGCCCTGGAAGGCGAAGTGGGTCCGACCACGCCGCTGGACTGCCTGATGGAAGCCGGCGGTAGCCTGAGCCAGCTGCAGGACCTGCTGGGCGGCCTCGGTGGCGGCCTGGGAGGCGGTGAAGACGGTGAAGGCAGTGCCGACCCGATTACCGGTCAGCTGTGCCCGGAAGCCGGGGCTGGCGGTCTGAGCCCGACGCTGCCGTTCGAGTGTCTGCTCGAAGCGGGTCAGAGCCTGCCCGAGCTGCTCACCGGCCTGCCCGACCTGCTTGGTGGTCTGGCGCCGTAACGGCCTGACGGTTTGATCGGTGTCCCGCTGTTCGCAGCGGGGGCCGGTCCCCGAAAACGAAAAAGCCCCGGCCAAACGGTCGGGGCTTTTTTGTGTCTCCGCGGTTTAGCGGGCAGGCTGGTCCCTCCAGCCGGGGGGCGCGTGTCTGTGTTCTGTCCTTCCGAGACCGAACCGGGCTACGAAGTCACAGCACTGAAGTTCCTGCTAAAGGGCGATGAGCCTTTTTTAAGGCTCATCGCGGTCTAGTAGTAAGGGCGGGTTATTGATTCCGGCGGGGCAGGGTGTCGCGCACCTTGTCGGCCAGATCGCGGATGCTCTGCTCGGTGGTGTCCCAGGCGATGCAGCCGTCGGTCACCGACACGCCGTATTCCAGATCGTCCAGGTTCGCCGGGATCTTCTGATTGCCGCCCTTGAGGTGGGATTCCACCATCAGGCCGACGATTGACCGGTTGCCTTCCAGAATCTGGTTGCCGATGTTTTCCATCACCAGCGGCTGCAGGTTGGGATCCTTATTGGAGTTGGCGTGGGAGCAATCCACCATGATGTTGGTGGACACGCCGGCCTTCTCCAGGGCGCTTTCCGCGAGAGCCACTGATACCGAATCGTAATTGGGTTTGCCGCCGCCACCGCGCAGTACCACGTGGGCATAGGGGTTACCCTTGGTGGTGGTCAGCGCCACGCGGCCGTCCGGGTCGATGCCCAGGAAGCGGTGCGGATGCTTGACGCTGAGCATGGCGTTGACCGCCACGTCCAGGCTGCCGTCGGTGCCGTTCTTGAAGCCCACCGGGCCGGACAGGCCGGAGGACATTTCCCGGTGGGTCTGGGATTCGGTGGTACGCGCGCCGATCGCCGACCAGGAGATCAGATCCTGCATGTACTGCGGGGTGGTCGGGTCGAGCGCCTCGGTGGCCGCCGGCAGGCCCAGCTCCGCCACGTCGAGCAGCAGCTTGCGGGCAATGTGCAGGCCGTCCTGTACCTTGAAGGAATCGTTCATGTACGGGTCGTTGATCAGACCTTTCCAGCCCACCGTGGTACGTGGTTTTTCGAAGTACACACGCAGCACCAGAAACAGGGCGTCGTCCACCTCGGCGGCCAGCTTCTTGAGCCGCTCGGCGTATTCCATGGCCGCTTTCGGGTCATGGATGGAGCAGGGGCCGATCACCACGAACAGGCGCGGGTCCTTACGGTCCAGGATGTCGCGAATCTGCTGGCGGCCCTGGAATACGGTCTCCGATGCCGCTTCGCCGAGCGGCAGCTCTTCCTTAAGGGCCCGGGGCGTGATCAGCACCTCCTGGGATTCGATGTTGAGATCGTCTAATTGCTTCTGGCTCATGAGTCTGGGTATGCCTGTTATTTCGGTGTCGACGGATATCGGCAGTCTAGCCGAATCCGTTGCAGGAATCAGCCTATTGCCGGGATAGAGTGGCCCTGGCGGCACCGGATCCGTCGGCGAGCAACTCGCGCACATAGCCGGGTACCAACTCGGTGGCGCGTCCATGTCGCTGCTCATGGAAGGCGGTGCGCTGCTGGGAGGGCTCCAGGTTCAGCTCGGTGGTATGCGCGCCGCTGGCGCGCGCTTCCGCCACGAAGCCGGCGGCGGGGTAGACGTTGCCGCTGGTGCCGATGCTGATGAAATGCTCACAGCCGGCCAGGGTCGCGTAGATGCGTTCCATCTCCAGGGGCATTTCACCGAACCAGACCACGTGTGGGCGAAGGCAGCCGGCGGCGCCACACACGGTACAATTCAGCGCCGGGTCCAGGTCGCGGTCGGCGGGGACCAGGTTGTCGGTGCTTTGGCAACGCGCCTTGAGCAGCTCACCGTGCATATGGATGACGTTGCGGCTGCCGGCCCGTTCGTGCAGGTCGTCCACATTCTGGGTCACCACCAGTACCTGGCCGGGCAACGCCCGTTCCAGCTCGGCCAGGGCGCGATGGGCGGCATTAGGCTGGATAGCGGGGTCGCGCAATTGTTCACGGCGCCGGTTGTAAAAGCGTTGCACGCCGTGTGGGTCGCGCTGAAACGCTTCCGGGGTGGCCACGTCCTCGATACGATGGTTTTCCCATAACCCGCCGGCGTCGCGAAACGTGTTAATACCGGATTCCGCCGAGATTCCGGCGCCGGTAAGTATTACAATCCTTTCCTGCATGGCTGCTGCCTCCGCCCGTCTTCTTCGTTACCGTGGAGTGTTATGGATACCATCATCTCAAGGCAGGAAACACTGTCGTTGCCGGCCCGGGGACCTGTCAATTTGCTGCATTTTCACCAGGGAATGGTGCTGCTGGTGGGCGCCGACGCGGTGGGGCTGTACCGTGACCGGCGCGCCGTGGAAGATCCGCTCGCCAACGGTCTGGTGGGCTATGAGCCGATTCCCGAGGCGCTGCGTTGTGAATTCGAAGAGCCGGACGGCTACGTGGTCGAGCAGGTATCCGGCTTCATCGGTCTGCGCTCCGGGGCCGCCATGTTCATTCGCCCGGACGGCGTGGCGCTGTACGCTAGCAGCCTGGACGCGCTGCATAACCGTGATTGCCACTGGGTAATCCCGTTTCCACCCCTTAATTCCTAGGAACCGCCGGTTCCTTGACTGGAGAAATCCATGGCTGAAGAAAGCACTCGCCTGCGTCTGCGGCAACTGACCCTGGAAGACTACCCGGCATTGGCCCGGCTGATGGATCAGGTGTACCACGACATTGGCGGTGCCTGGCCGGAGGAAACCATCGCGACCCTGATCCGCCTGTTTCCGGAAGGCCAGCTGGTGATCGAGGACAATGGCACGCTTATCGCCACGGCGCTGACCGTCAAGGTCAGCTACGACCGGTTTTCCAACCCGCACCGCTACGAAGACCTGATCACCGACGACAAGGTGCGCTCGCACAGCCGCAAGGGCGATGCGCTGTACGGCCTGGATGTGTTCGTCGATCCCGAGTACCGGGGTTACCGCCTGGGCCGGCGGCTCTACGAGGCCCGCAAGGAGCTGTGTCGGGAAGAGAATCTGCGCGCCATTCTGGCCGGCGGCCGGTTGCCGGGCTACACCCACTACGCGGACAAGATGACGGTGACCGAGTACATCGCCGAGGTGGAAGCCCGCACCATTTACGATCCCATCCTCACTTTTCAGCTTTCCAACGGCTTCGATGTTAAACGCCTGCTGGTCAAATACTTGCCCGAGGACGAGAGCTCGCGGGGCTACGCCACCCTGCTGGAATGGGACAACATTCTCTACCAGCCGGAAGACGAGAGCGACTGGCCGCGCCGCTCGGTGGTGCGCCTGGGGGTGGTGCAGCGGCGCATGCGCAGCGCCCGTTCGGTGGAGGATCTGCTCAGCCAGGTGGAGTTCTTTATTGATTCGCTGTCCGATTACCGGGCGGACTTCGCCGTGCTCCCGGAGTTCTTCAGCGCCCCGTTGATGGGGCTTAAGACCGATCTGAACTCGGTGGAAGCGGTGCGCTACCTGGCCAGCTTCACCGAGGAAATCCGTGATGCCATGGCGGACATGGCGGTGAGCTACAACATCAACATCATCGGCGGTTCCATGCCGCTGGAGGAAGACGGGCGCATTTATAACGTCGCTTACCTGATGCGCCGCGACGGGTCCGTGGAACAGCAGAAGAAAATTCACATTACCCCCCATGAGCGTAAGGATTGGGCAATCCAGGGCGGGGACGGTCTGCGGATTTTCGATACAGACGCCGGTCGCATCGGCATTCTGATCTGCTATGACGTGGAATTCCCGGAACTGGGCCGGCTGCTGGCCGAACAGGGCATGGAGATTCTTTTCGTGCCGTTCTGGACCGACACCAAGAACGGTTACCTGCGGGTGCGCCATTGCGCCCAGGCGCGGGCCATCGAGAACGAATGCTACGTGGCGATTTCCGGCAGTGTCGGCAACCTGCCCCGGGTGGATAACGTGGACATTCAATACGCCCAGTCCGCGGTGTTTTCACCCAGTGATTTCTATTTTCCCCACGATGGCACCATCAGTGAGTCGGTGCCCAATACCGAGATGCTGCTGTTCGCCGACGTCGATCTGGAAAAACTCAAGCTACTGCACAGCGAGGGCTCGGTCACCAATATCCGCGACCGCCGCAAGGATCTTTACAGCCTGGTTTGGAAAGGCAAGGAAGAGCTCGACCCTTGAAGCGGAAACCCCTCGGCGCCGCTCAGCGCCGCTCGCGGAAGGTTTCCACCACCTGTTCCGCCAGGGCTTCGGCGGCGGGGCCGGAGCGGTCCCGGCGCACCAGCGCGATCTGGTAGTCGCCCAGAGCGGGAAGGCCATTCTCCGGGCCCAGCACCCGCAGAGGCGGCTGTACCAGGCTGGCGGGGAAGGGCGCCACCGCCAGGTCGGCCAGCATGGCCGCTTCCTGGCCGGCGCAGTGCTCGCTGTTGTACGCCACCCGGTAGCTGATTTCCGCCTTATCCAGCGCGCCCAGGGCCATTTCCCGCCAGGCGCAGCCGTGGTTGGCCAGCGACAGCGGCAGCGGCGAGCGCTGCACCGCCACGCCACCGTCGCGACCGGCCCAGACCAGCGGCTCGGTGTGCACTACCTCACCGCGCTTGGCGCTCAGGTCACTGTGACCCAGGGTCACCAGCGCCAGGTCCAGGTCGCCGTCGTTGAGCCGCTTCAGCAGATCAATGCTGCGCCCGGCGTTCACGTTGACCTGCACCGCCGGGTGCGAGCGCGCGAACCGGGTCAGAACCTGAGGCAGGACCCGGGTGCCCACGTCGTCGGGCGTGCCCAGGCGCACACTGCCCTCCAGGGATGGCGCCAGGAACCGGCCCACCGCTTCCTCGTTGAGCTTCAGCAGCCGGCGGCCATAACCGAGCAATACTTCCCCCTCCGGCGTCAACGACACACGGCGCGCTTCGCGCACGAACAGGGTCTGGCCCAAGGTGTCCTCCAGGCGCTTGATCTGCATGCTCAGGGCCGACGGGGTGCGGAACACCTGGTGGGCGGCGCGGGTAAAGCTGCCGTTCTCCGCGATGGCCACGAAGGTACGCAATGTGTCCGTATCGAGAAGAGGCAGGGAGGCGTTCTCCGGGCGGCCTTTGGCGACGGTCATGGGGGCTCCGAGCTTTCAGTTTTTCTGAACGGTCAATGTAGTTCTTTTCGTTGGATTTAACAATGTGAAGCTTGCATGCTTCTCCCATAGGCCGGGGCGGTGCCCGGTTAGCGACTTTTAAGGAGAGCGTTATGAAGGAGAGAACCGTGAAACAGAAGCCACGCATCCAACGCGACTGCCCGGACCCGCAAATGTACATGCCGGCGATGCCGCCGTTGGGTCTGATCAACGCCTTTGAGCGTAAAGTTCAGAAATGGTGGCGCCGGCGCGCCGAGCGTCGTCAGGCAGCGGCACTTCGTCGCTCAGGCCCCACCGGCCAGCATTAGGCGACTTGTGGGAGCTTTGCTCCCTTTCGCGGGCAGGGCCCGCTCGCACAAGATTCGCTGACACAAAAAAGGCGCCGTTGAGGCGCCTTTTTTGTCGCGGCTAAGAGCCGGCCGGATTACATGTTCGGGTAATTCGGGCCGCCGGTACCTTCCGGCGCCACCCAGTGGATGTTCTGGGTGGGGTCCTTGATGTCGCAGGTTTTGCAGTGCACGCAGTTCTGAGCGTTGATCTGGAAGCGCTTTTCACCGGTGCTTTCGTCTTCCACCACTTCGTACACGCCCGCCGGGCAGTAGCGCTGCGCCGGTTCGTTGTATTTGGGCAGGTTGTACTCAATGGGAATGCTCGGGTCCTTCAGCGTCAGATGGCAGGGCTGATCTTCTTCGTGGTTGGTGTTGGACAGGAACACCGAATCCAGCTTGTTGAAGGTCAATTTACCATCCGGCTTCGGATAGTCGATTTTCTTACACTGATCCGCCGGCTTCAGGGTGTCGTGGTCCGGGGTGGTGTCGCGCATCGTGAACGGCATCTTGCCGTTGAGAATGTTGAGGTCCACGAACGCGAAGGCGGAACCCAGCAGGTTGCCGAACTTGTGCTGGGCCGGGCCGAAGTTGCGCTGCGTGTGCAGCTCTTCGAACACCCAGCTGCTCTCGAACTGGCTCTTGTACTCAGTCAGTTCGTCGCTGCCACGGCCGTCCTTGATGGCCTTGGAAATCACCTCCGCGGCGATCATGCCGGACTTCATGGCGGTGTGATTACCCTTGATCTTGGCGAAGTTCAGGGTGCCGGCGTCGCAGCCTACCAGCAGACCGCCGGGGAAGGTCATCTTCGGCAGCGACTGCAGGCCGCCCTTGGCGATGGCGCGGGCGCCGTAGCTGACACGCTTGCCGCCTTCCAGGAATTTCTTGATTTCAGGGTGGGTTTTCCAGCGCTGCATTTCATCGAACGGTGAAACGTGCGGGTTGGAATAGCCCAGATCGGTGATCAGCCCCAGGGTCACCTGGTTGTCTTCCATGTGGTACAGGAAGCCGCCGCCGTGGGAGCCGGATTCGCTCAGCGGCCAGCCGGCGGTGTGCACCACCAGGCCTTGCTGATGCTTGGCCGGATCAATTTCCCACAGTTCCTTGATGCCCAGGCCGTAGTGCTGCGGATCAACGCCTTCGCGCAGGTTGAATTTTTCCATCAACCCTTTGCCGAGGTGGCCGCGGCAACCTTCGGAGAACACCGTGTACTTGGCGTGCAACTCCATGCCGGGGGTGTAGCTCGGTTTCTTCTCGCCGTTATGGTCGATGCCGGAATCGCCGGTGGCGATGCCTTTGACGGAGCCGTCCTCGTTGTACAGTACTTCGGTGGCGGCGAAGCCGGGGAACACTTCAATGCCCAGGCCTTCGGCCTGTTCGGCCAGCCAGCGGCACAGGTTGCCCAGGGAGATAACGTAGTTGCCCTCGTTGTGCATGGTCTTGGGCACGAACGGGTTGGGCACCTTGGAGCCTTTCTCGGCGCCGGTGAAGTAGAAGATTTCGTCGCCGCCGACTTCGGTGTTCAGCGGCGCGCCGAGTTCTTTCCAGTTGGGGAACAGCTCGTTGAGCGCGCGCGGCTCGAAGACCGCGCCGGAGAGGATATGAGCGCCCACTTCAGAGCCTTTCTCCACCACCACGACGCTGAGTTCCTGACCGCTTTCCTGGGCGATTTGACCCAGGCGGCATGCGGTTGCCAGACCGGACGGACCGGCGCCGACGATGACCACGTCGACTTCCATAGATTCGCGTTCCACAGCCTGTCTCCTAGCTTTCGGTTCTCTTGGGGTGGCGCGGAGTATAAAGGCATCCTCCATATCGCACCACTTTTCGGAATCGACTTTCACGTCAATTCAAACACCTGTTTGGATTATCCCTTGCCAGGTGGTTGATTTACAAGGATATCGGCGACCGGAGAGTCATCATGCAAGGACACAATTGGCAGCAAAATCATCCGCTTACCCAATTTCGGCCTATTGACCTCTTGGGGGGCAACGTTCAAGATACCGGCTCTCGCGCGGGGCCCCGGCGTTCGGCGTCGTCTCGCCTCTTTCATCGTTTCCGTCCTTATTAAGTACTGGTGAAAGCGAGTATTCGGGCGGGTTGCCACAAGGCATGGTGGGCTTCCAAACCCTGCTTTGTGGCAGCCCCCGGACGGAAGCGACTTCAGTCACCAAGTGGAAGATTCCGAGGATCCTATGAAGGTTCTTGTACCCATCAAGCGAGTCATTGACTACAACGTTAAGGTTCGCGTGAAGGCGGACAATTCTGGCGTTGATCTCGCCAATGTGAAAATGGCCATGAACCCCTTCTGCGAAATCGCCGTGGAAGAAGCGGTACGCCTGAAAGAGAAAGGCGTCGTGACCGAAATCGTTGCTGTCAGCATCGGCCCGAAAGCCGCTCAGGAACAGCTGCGCACCGCCATGGCGCTGGGCGCCGACCGGTCCATCCTGGTGGAAACCGATGAAGAGATTCAGCCGCTGGGCATCGCCAAGGCGCTGAAAGCCATCGTCGACGAGGAAAAGCCGGAGCTGGTGATCCTCGGCAAACAGGCCATCGACGACGACAACAACCAGACCGGCCAGATGCTGGCCGCCCTGACCGGCATGCCGCAGGGCACGTTCGCTTCCGAAGTGAACGTGGAAGAAGGCAAGGTCAAGGTCACCCGTGAAATCGACGGCGGCCTGCAGACCGTGGAACTGAAACTGCCGGCGGTGGTGACCACCGACCTGCGTCTCAACGAGCCGCGCTACGCCTCCCTGCCCAACATCATGAAAGCCAAGAAGAAGCCGCTGGATGTTAAGACCCCGGCTGACCTGGGCGTTGATATGACCCCGCGCGTGACTATCGAGAAGGTGGAAACACCGGCCGAGCGCCAGGCGGGCGTGATGGTGGGCTCCGTGGACGAGCTGGTCGAGAAACTGAAGAACGAAGCGAAGGTGATCTGATGAGTGTTTTAGTTTACGCCGAACACGACAACGCCACGCTCAACAAGGTTACTTTGAGCGTTCTCGCCGCCGCCAAGGAAATCGGCGGTGACATCACCGTGCTGGTCGCCGGCAAAGGCTGCGGCGCCGTCGCCGAGGAAGCCGCCAAGGCGGAAGGCGTGAGCAAGGTACTGTGCGCGGACAACGACGCCTACGAGCATCAGCTGGCCGAGAACATCGCCGAGCTGGTTGCCGAAGTGGGCGCCGATTACAGGCACATCCTGGCCGCCGCCACCACCACCGGCAAGAACTTCGCGCCCCGCGTGGCCGCGCTGCTGGACGTCGCCCAGATCTCCGAGATCTCCGACGTGGTCGATGGCGACACCTTCCGTCGCCCGATCTACGCGGGTAACGCCATCGCCACCGTCAAATGCGCCGACGAGAAGAAAGTGGTCACCGTGCGTGGCACGTCCTTCGACGGCGTGGCGGCTGAAGGTGGCTCCGCGTCCGTGGAAAACCTGGACGTGGTGAAAGACAGCGGCCTGTCCAGCTTCGTCAACGAAGAACTGGCCAAGTCCGACCGTCCCGAGCTGACCAGCGCCGACATCGTTATTTCCGGTGGCCGGGGCATGGGCAACGGCGACAACTTCGAGATCCTGTACAAGGTCGCCGACAAGCTGGGCGCCGCCGTCGGTGCGTCCCGTGCCGCCGTGGATGCCGGCTTCGTGCCCAACGACATGCAGGTGGGTCAGACCGGTAAGATCGTCGCGCCCCAACTGTACATGGCGGTGGGCATCTCCGGTGCGATTCAGCACTTGGCCGGTATGAAGGACTCCAAAGTGATCGTTGCCATTAACAAGGACGAGGAAGCCCCGATTTTCCAGGTGGCGGACTACGGCCTGGTGGCGGATCTCTTCGAGGCCGTTCCGGAGCTCGACAGCAAGCTCTGATCCCGATGTAACATCGGCATCAACGAAAAAGCCCGGCCCGCGCGCCGGGCTTTTTTGTGCCCGAAATTTGTGGCGGGGCAGGCGAGGGCTGCAGGAGCGGGCCCGCCCGCGAAAGGCAAACAAAGCTTGCCGGCAACGGTTGCCCCCGCGGGACCCCAGAGGCCTGTTCCACTTCCAAAGTCAGGCGTGTTCTTCGAGTCGCTCCGCCAGCGCCAGCGCGGCGGTAAGCCCCGGCGATTCAATGCCGAGCAGGTTCACCAAGCCTTCAATACCGTGCTCGCCCTGGTCCTGGATCAGAAAGTCCCGGTAAGGCGAGCCGTTCAGCCACAGCTTGGGGCGCACACCGGCGTAGTCCGGTTGCAGCGCGCCCTCCGGCAGCCCGGGCCAATAGCGCCGCACCGCCTGCTCGAAGCTCGCCTGCCGATTCTCGTCCACGCGGTAGTCCGGCCGTTCCACCCATTCCACGTCCGGCCCGAAACGGGCACCGCCGGCCAAATCCAGGGTCAGGTGTACACCCAGGCCGTCGGCGTCAGGCAACGGGTAGATGAGTCGTCCGGCGGGCGGCTGGCCGCGCAGCTTGAAGTAATGCCCCTTGGCGAAGCGCTGCTCGGGACGGGCGGTTTCGGGCAACCCGTCCATCACCCGCGTGAGTGGCACCGCACCCAGCCCGGCGGCGTTGATCAGCCGTTCCGCGCGCAGCCGAAAAGGCTGATCCGGGCCTTCCACGGTGAGGGTGAAACAACCCGGCTGGCAATCGATCCGCGTCACCCGGTGACGTCGGGCGATCACCGCTCCGTGTTGCTCGGCTTCCAGGGCAAGGCTGGCCATCAGGCCGTGGCTGTCGACGATGCCGCTGCTGGCGCTCTCCAGCGCCTGTTCGGCGCGCAACCAGGGCGCCTCCCGGCGCAGCCGTTCGCCGCTGATCAGGCTGAGCCCCTCGGCGCCGGCGGCGCGGGCATTGGCGTGCAGGTCGTCCAAGGCCCGGGCCTGGCCGGCACCGGCCACCACCCACTTGCCGCAACGCCGGTGGGCAACCCCGCGGGCGGCGCAGTATTCGTAGAGCAGCGCCTTGCCGCGCAGGCAGGTTTCCGCTTTGAGTGAGCCGGGCGGGTAGTAGAGCCCGCCGTGTATCACCTCGCTGTTGCGCGAGGACAGATGCTCACCGACGCGGCCTTCCGACTCCAGCACCACCACCGCCTGGCCGGCGCGGGCCAGACGCCGGGCCGCCGCCAGGCCGATCACGCCGGCGCCGATCACCACGCAGCCGGTTTCCTGCAGCGGCAAGGCCATGGCCGGGCCTTATTGTTTCCCGGCCGCCGCCTGTCCGGCGGGGACCGCTCGCTCGCCTTTGCCGTCGTTCACCGCGTTGTCGTAGAACAGATAGCGCGATGTCTCATACACGCCGCGGGCAAGGTCGAACAGATGCTGAAACGTTCGCGGGTCCTCCTTCGAGCGGTCCTGCCGGGGCTCGTCGCTATACAGCTTGTGCAGAGTGGCGGCTTCGCCGTCATGGTTAAGGCGTACCAGATGTTCCTTGGTGACCATGCCGATCTGCGGCGCCGGCCCTTCGCGCAGCACCACGAAGGCGCTGCGCTCGTCTTCCGGCACCGGCATCTGGATGTCCCGGCCCAGGGTGGTGTTGCGGTACTCCAGGCCCAGCAGGCCGGCGAGGGTGGGCATCACGTCCACCAGGCTCACCACGTCCTCCACATGGCGGGGCTCCAACAGGCCGGGGGCGTACAGCATGTGCGGCACATGGTGGCTTTCCAGGCCCAGTTGCTCCTGGAAGGGCGGCATGTGCGACAGGGTGGTGATGCGATTGTTGTGGTCGCCGAAGAACACGAAAATGGTGTTGTCGAAGTAGTCGCTCTCGCGGGCCATATCCATGTAGCGGCCCACGTTGTAGTCGAGCAACCGCACCGCGTTGTACTGGGCGCTGTTGCGGAAGCCGTTGTGGGCCAATTGATCTTCCGGCACCGAGCGCGTCTCGAAGTCGTCGTTGTTTTCCGGAATGGTGAAGGGCCGGTGGTTGCCGGCGGTCTGGATAAAGGCGAAGAACGGCTGATCCTGGGGGATCGCACTGAGTATCTGGTTGGATTCCTTGAACAGGTTCAGGTCGGATATGCCCCAGACGTCCACGTTCGGGGATTGCCAGTCGCCTTCCTCGTACAGTTCCAGGCCATCGATGCTGCGGGTGAGCACCGCTTCCAGGTTGGCCCAGCCGGCGTTGCCGCCGACCATGTACAGCTTCCGGTAGCCCTCGAGCTGGTTAAGGATGGTGCGTTGGTGGCCGATCAGCGGGTTGCGGCTGGCGGTTTCCTCCGGCGCCACGTCGGGAATGCCGGTGAGAAAGGCCCAGATGCTTTTCGCGGTGCCGGTGACCGGCACGTAGAAATGCTCGAAGAACCAGCCCTCGCGGGCGATACGGTCCAGATTGGGGGTCGGGTCGAACGGTGTGCCGTAGGCGCCCACGCGGCTGGCTCCGAGGGATTCCAGCATCACCACCACGATGTTCGGCGGCCGGTCCACGTCCAGCCGGTGCGGCTGCACCGACACGGTGCGCTCGAAATTCAGCGGGTCGCGGGCCGGTTCAGGCAGGGCCAGGAAATCCGCCATCAGAGGATAGTATTTCTCCACCGCTTCCCGGTCGTAGGGCTTGCTGCTCAGCAGGGTGGTGTCGTAGAGGAACAGCACCGGGTTAAGCCCCAGGGCGGCTATGGCGTTATTGCCGGAGGCGAAGGCGTCGCTCCAGCGCAGCGGCACGGGGTTTTCCAGGTTGATGTCCGAAACCCGGCCGAGCAGGCCGAACACCAGTACCAGAAACACCACCACGCCGCCGATCACCTTGCTGCCGGTGCCCATGGGCATCGGTGCGTGCAGCAGGAAACGGCGCGCCAGGGCGCGGAAAATCAGCGCCATCACGGCGGTCACCGCCAGCCAGCCGAGGGTGATCCACACCACGGGGTAGCTTTCCCAGACCATGCGGGTGGAGATCGCGGTGTCTTCCAGAAAGCGGAAGGCGGTCACGTTGAGGCGGTCGCCCAGGTACACGTAATGGCCGAAGTCGAGGATGTAGGTGAGCACCACGGCCAGCACCGCCAGGGTGATATACACCAGCCCCAGCATCCGCACCGGGGCGGAGCGTACCAGGTTAAAGCGCGGCAGCCAGGCCAGCACCGCCAGGGGCAGCACCATCAACAGCGCCAGCCGCAGATCGAAACGCAGCCCCACGCCCAGAGCATGGAAAAGATCGCCGGAGTCCGCCTGTACGGTGTCGCCCACTTCGGAGAAGAAGGCGAAGAAGACCGCCCGTAGAATGACGAACAGTGCGAACAGCGCCACTACGCTGGATGCCAGAAAACGAAGCCGGCGTGACTTCCACCACCCCATGTTGTGCCTCCGGGTCAGGTTGATAGGAAATTCAGGCGGCCTATGCTACCGGTACAGGGTCCGCTGTGCATGCGGTAATGGAGACCCCTCTTATGGTGGCAACTGAATCCCGGAACGGCGTCACGGTGGTGATCTTGAAACCCCACCTTTCCGCCGACTGGCCCCAGGTGAAGCGCTTCATCGCGCTGATCGCGGTGGTGGTGTTCACGGTGGCGGCGGCCTGGACGCTGGCGGGCATTTGGCTGGCGCTGCCGTTCGCCTTCATGGAGGTGGGGCTGATCGGCTATTTGCTCTATCGGGTTTGTTTTCGTCTTTCCTACCTGCACCAGCGCATCGCCGTGGAACGCGGCCGGGTGGTGCTGCACGAGGGCCTGCGCGGCCCGGATCGGGAATGGGTTCTGACGCGCCCGGCGGCCCACCTGCATGTGGTGCTGCCGGTCAAGGAAGTGGACATGATCGGCCTGCATTTGTGCGATGACGATACCCGTCTGGAACTGGGCGCTTTTCTCAACGGCGACGGCCGCGAACAGGCCCGCCGGGCGCTGCGCGACGCCGGTCTGGTGGAAACCTCGGACCGCTGGTGGGAGCGCGGCTGAGGGACCGCGCGGACGCTAACCTCCCAACAGGAGACCGCAATGAAGTATATTTTCGAAGTACGCATGAAGGACGGCTACACCGTGGAGGAGTACGCCCAGGGCTGGATCGAGGCCAGCGAGATCATCCAGCAAACCCCGGGCGCCCGAGGCACCTATCTGCACCGCAAGATCGGTGAGCCGGAGACGTTGCTGGCTATCGCTCACTGGGATTCGAAGGCGCACCGGGACGCCAAGGACGACAGCCGCAGCGCCAAGGTTAAAGCGATTCTCGAAAAACACGCCCGCACTTGCGAGATCACGCCGCTGGGTGAATTCGAGGAGCCGGAATGGGAAGTGCACCCCAATGGAGGCGGCGACCGTGAACGCTAAAAAGCGGGTGTGGGGCAGGGCGGCATTGCTGACCGGGCTTATCGCTCTGGCCGGTTGCGACTATTCCGAGGCGCCTCAGGCGGCACCGTTGCGAATGCTCGCGGATCGGCCGGCGGACTATCAGGGCGAATTGGTGACCACCGCCGGTACCGTGCGCCATTTCCAGGACCCGCTGCACTACTGGATCGAGGACGACGACCTGAACCGGGTGGCCCTGAAGCCGGCGGAAAACGCCGAGCCCCATCTGGGCAGGCGGGTGCGCGTCACCGGCGTTTTCCACTATCGGGAAAAGGCCGGCCGCGAAATCGAGCTGGAGTCGATTCGGGAAGAACCCTGATCAACCCTCGATCTGGAACTTCAAGCCGGCGTTGTCCACCAGCCGCTTGATCAGCTTGTCGCCGAACGCCGGTGCCGTGGTCCAGATGCCGCCGGCGGTGTCGTCGGCGTCCCGTACCAGGCACAGGGCGCTTTCGGCGATCATCCGCGAGGTGGAGCCGTAGCCCGGGTCCCGGTTGCCGGACACGCTGGCCTTGAGCTGGCGGCCGTCGGCGGTCTCACCGATGAACAGCACGTCATAGAAGCCGTTCTCGCGCTCTTCCTTGCTCGGCCCCTCGCCCGGCTTGGGCGCGTCCTTACCGGACAGGGAACGGTCGTTGGTCACCGCCTCGGCGGTGGCCTTGCCCTTCTCGCCGGGGCCGGTGAGGATCATCTCGTCGTACACGAACTGGTCCCCGTAGGCGTGGCCCAACAGTTGGTTGGAGCGGTGCACGTTACGGGTGTTGATGGTCGCCATCACGAACGGCGCCAGCCAGGTGTGCAGTTCGTCGTCGTACACCGGTTCCTTCGGCTCCGGCTGCTCGGGACCCTTGAAGCCCGGTGTCAGGGAGAACGGATCGGTGAGCAGCTGGTAGATCTTCGGGTCCTTCTTGGCGGCCACCAGGGTCGCCTGCAGGCTGGCGGCGGTACCGCCGGAGAACGTGCCTTTCATCTTGCGCACCCGGCCCTTCACGCGCGGCAGGTAGCTGCCCAGGTTTTCCTTGGCGTACTGCTGCAGGAAGTAGACGCCCATATCGAACGGAATCGAATCGAAACCGCAGGAAAACACGATGCGCGCGCCGCTAGCCTTGGCGGTCTCGCCGTGGGCGTCGATCATCTGGCGCATCCACGCCGGTTCGCCACACAGATCCACATAATCCGTGCCGGTCTTGGCGCAGGCGGCCACCAGTGGCTCGCCGTAAAGCTGGTAGGGCCCCACCGTGGTCAACACCACGCGGGCGCGCTTCGCCAGTGCCTCCAGGGTCTCCGGCTGGTCCGCGTCGGCGGTGATCAGCGGTACCGACGCCGGTACGCCGATTTCCTCGCGCACCGCCTTGAGTTTCTCCTCGCTGCGCCCGGCCATGGCCCATTTCAGGTCGGCATCGGCGCCGTACCGCTGATGCAGATACTCCGCCACCAGCCGGCCCGTGAAGCCACTGGCGCCGTACACCACGATGTCGAACTCTCTCCCGTTGCTCATAGTCGGCAATCCGTTCTGTTGCGAATGATGGCACCACTATAGACCCCGTGGCGCGACCCTGGGCAGGGTGGGGAACGGCCTTTTTATGGGCAAGAGAGTCATGGCTCGGCCTGAACTCTTATCCCCAGATCGGGGGATGTGCCGCGGACCACCAGTGTTTAGGATAAATCCGAATCACTGATAAGGGGAATAAGGTGCCTGGGGAATCGGACCTGACGAAGGTGCTCGACGGCATATATTTCGCGCCGCATGAAGAAAACGGATGGCGCCATTGCCTGAAGCTGATTTGTGAGCTTGTGGGCGGTGATGCCGCCCGGCTTCTGAGAATAGATAAGCAAACCGAACAAGTGGTCGCCGGATTTCCGAGCCCGAACCTGGCCGGAAAAGCAGGTGGTTCGGATTCTCGTCATGCAAATAAAAGCATTATCGGCGCCCGTTTCGTCGCGGATGGCCTGGTGGTTGAGTTGAAGGTTCAAACTGACTGCGAAGGCGCCGCCTTCACCCCGCGGGATCGGGCTATTCTCGATGAGTTGATGCCACACATCGCCCGTGCGGTACTACAGGAAGGCAAAGCCAGAGTACTGAGGGACCGGCACGCCGCCGTGAGCAAGCCTAACCAGGGCGCGCTTTTATTGCTCAATGCCCGACAGGAAGTCGTGTTTGTTTCTACCCGGGCCAAGGACTGGCTCTCGCAAACGAGCCGCATGGCCTTAAAAGGCAACCATTTGTATCTATCCGGTTATAAGAAGCAAACGGAATTCTCGGATCTGGTTCGTTACTGTATGGACCAAAGAGGCTCCGGGTTGATGACCCTGCCGGAAAAGACCGGTGTGGTGCGTTTGTTGATCAGTTTTGAGGAAGCCGGGATTGATGGGATCTTCGAGTCGAATGGCCTGATTGCTGTTTTTATTCTGGCTATCGAGAGTGAAGACATAGACGACGAGGACGCTATTGCTCGTTGGTTGGGATTAACGGAAAAAGAATCACGCATCGCCACGCGGATTGCCCAGGGAGATCGTCCGGCGGACATTGCCACCGCCTTGGGTGTGTCCTTGCACACCGTTCGTCACCATCTTAAAAACATTTACCGCAAGACCGGTACTCATTCTCAATCGCAACTTACCGCCATGGTTCTGAACCTGCCGCTTTGAAGGTGACAACGTAACCGGTTTCTGGTTATTTGTTCTTCTGGGGGAGACGATAACCAATGAAGGTTCTGGGAGGGGGAATGAAAAAGACGCGGGGGCTGTTGGCGTCGGATCGCTTGCTGGATCAACTTTACTTCGCGCCCTACGAGGCGTCCGGCTGGCTCGGGTTCCTTGAGGAAATGGTTCGCCAGTCCGGTAGCCGGTCGGCCCGGCTTCTGGTAATGAATCAGCAAGCGGATCAGGTGTATTCGGGGGTTCAGGTCAACACTGACGACAAGGCTCATAAAGCCTTTGTGGATCACTTCGTGAATTTGTGCCCCTGGCGTCCCGGGCTGGCGCACCTCCCGCCGGGTAAGTTCTATTCCTCTTACCTGGATGGCATCTGCGACCAGAAAACCTTCTATCGTTCCGAATTTTTTAATGACTGGGCCAAAGAGCTTGATATTCACCATGGCGCCAGCGGCACGGTCTGGCAGTTCGAGGGCCAGACTATTCAGATGTTCTTCCAGCGGACAGGCGGTCAAGGCCACTTCAGACGTCATGAAACCGATGCCTTCAATGCGTTGGGGCCGCATATTCGCCGGGCTCTTCGGCTGGAAGCCATACTTCATCAGCAAAAGCAAAAACAGGGTTATTTGGAACAAGCGGGCCGCTTCAGCGCTTTCATACTGCTTGATGCCAATCAGCGTGTGGTCCACGTTTCCGAGGCGGCGTGGCGTCATATTCAAGATAATCCACACTCGCTTCGTCTTGGCAAAAGGGTGTCGTTGCAGAACGGCGAGGCACAGCAAAGGCTGGACTTCCTTTTGCGGGCCTCGTTCGCCGGTGGCGCGGCGGGCGCGCCGGTGACGGGTGGGGTCATTGCCTTGCCGCGTCCGGCCCGGGCGCCGTTGTTGCTGCAGGTCGTCCCTTTGCACCCCGATGCCGACAGACCGCTGATGACGGTCCCGGCCCATACCGCCGTTTATCTGGTGGATGGTGACGCGGAGCCGGAATTCGACACGGAAAAACTGGCGAGCATGCTCGGCCTCACGCAGGCGGAGGCGGATGTCGCCGCCTTGGTGGCCGGTGGGCAGACCGCCGCGAAAATCGCGGCTTTCCGCCGGGTGTCGTTGCATACGGTGCGTAGCCAGATCAAGAGCATCTTCTTTAAGACGGAGGTGTCCAGCCAGGCGCAACTCACCCGATTGGTGAAAGCGTTGCCGGCCACCCGCGACCGGCAGAGGGGCTCGAGAACCCCGTTTTTGTCTTGATCGGTGGCAGCCGGTTGTATCCCCCATCTTGGGGATGTGCGCTTCGGTGGCGGGTGATTAGCTAGTGCTTTCGAACTCGTTTGATAGTACTGGAGGAATCATGGACACCTTGAAGCTCACAGCATTGGCTTGTGCCGTGGCGTTGACCGGCTGTGGTGGTGGATCTTCGTCGGGCGGCGGCTCCGACGCGCCCGCCGCAAATACAAGAACCGGCGTCTTCACCGATAGTGCGGTGGCGGGAATCAATTACCGGACCTCGCCGGGCAACAGGAGCGGCAGCACCAACGCGCTGGGCGAATACGATTATGTCGATGGCGACACCGTCACCTTCATGGTCGGCGGCATTCCCTTGCCTTCGGTACCGGCGACCGGCCGGGTCACTCCCGCCGACATGGCCAGCGACGAACAGCCGGATCAGGTCACCAATATCCTGCGCCTTTTACAGTCGCTGGACGAGGACGGTGATCCGGATAATGGGATTACCATTCAGGGTCAGACCCACACGGACCTGGCAAACGCTCAATTGGATTTGGCTCAGCCAGCGGCCTCGTTCGAGACCGCTTATGATTCCGAAGTAAGGTCGCAAACCAATTCCGATCTGGTCAGTGCCGAGGACGCCGAGAGCCATTTCAATGAATCTCAGCAGGCCGATCTGCGTGGTAGCTGGGTGTTCATTGAACCCGCCGGGGAGAGCAGCAACGGCAAAGGGCCCAATGGTGAAGAGATCAATGTTCTGACTTTCATGCACGGCGATCGTTACATCGTCGCGCACAAGTACGGCAATGACGACCAGGGCGCGGCGACCGCCGAATGGGGCTTTTACGACTGGAATCCGCAAAGCGGAGAGGTCTCTTTCGAGGTGGTCGGTGATTCCGATACGTCGGGCGGCATCTGCGGCGACGACACCTTCTGTTCGGATACCATCAACCTGGTGGGTGACGAGCTGGTTCTCGGTAGCGAGGAGGAGGCCTCCACCACTTTCCAGGCGGTCAAAAACGAGCGCAACGCCTATGTTGGCGCTTGGTATCTGCCGGAAGACGTGGGGTTCAATGTTCTGACGATCCTGGATGGCAGCCATTACGTGGTCGCGCATTCCGACAACCAGGACGTGTATACCGGCGACGATCTGACCCCGACATCGTCCGAGTGGGGCACGTATTCCATCACCGATGATCAGTTCCAGGTAACCGGTGTCGAAACCGAAACCGATGGCCCGGGCGGCTTGTACGACGCCAGCAATTCCGGTAGCCCCGGCGCCAGCGCCGCGGTGGAAGCAACCCCGTACGGCGATCTGGGCATGGCCTTCGACGCGGAGGACATCATTACCTTCGGGCGTATAGGCCGTTTCAGCGTGGAACTGCGGGATCTCGTCGGCAACCGTAGCGTCGCCGTGGTGGAGCGCTCCGAGCAGGGCTTCGAAGAGGGAATGAGCGCTGATTTCAGCATTGAACTGGTCGGTGAGGAAGACAGCGCCGATGTGTCCCTGAATGGTGATGGCACTGGCACGATGACGTTCTCCCCCGGTACCCAGGATCAAGAGTCCAGCACCATCGACGCGCCCTGGACCACCACGGACAGCGGAACCTTGAGTTTCACCGAAAGCCTGGATGATGAATCCACGGGGTCATGGACGATGGTGAAGATCAATAACGGCAAGGATGTACTCGTCGATTTCCGTCATATCGACCGGACCACGGAGAGCCTGCTGGGCTTTTTCATCAGCGATTTTATCCTTCCCGCCGAACCGGTCAGATCCGCTCAATAAGAAAAGAAGGGAGCGGAAACGCTCCCTTTTTTATTTGAAATCCCGTGATCGGACGATCAGTTCGTTGAGGGCGTCGCTGCTGTCGTCGAGGCGGCCGGCCATCAGGTGGACGATGCCTTCGGGGCCGATTTCCACGGTGCCGGTGACGGTGACCAGGGGGCTTTTCAGCAAGACGGTACGAAAGCGTTCCTGGATCGCGCTCCAGACCACCACATTGGTGTTGCCGGTTTCGTCTTCCAGAGTCATGAACAGGGTGCCTTTGGCGGAGCCGGGGCGTTGCCGGTTGGTGACCAGGCCGGCGACGCGGACCACCTGGCCGGGCCGGGCGCGTTTCAGGTCCTTGGCGCGGTAGCCGCGTTTAAAACGGGGCAGGTGGCGAACCAGGGCCATGGGGTGTTTGCCGAGGGTGACGCCCAGGTGGCGGTAGTCTTCGATCAGGGTGGTGTATTCCGAGGGGGCGTCCAGGTAGACGCCGTCATGGTCGCCCTTGGCGCCGTCCTCGAGCAGCGGCCGCTGACTTTCCAGACCCTGGACATCCCAGTGGGCCTGGTGGCGGTGGCCGCTGAGCCCGCGCAGGGCGTTGCCGGACACCAGAGCTTCCCGTTCGCGCTGGCCGAGCCGGGCGCGGCGGCAGAGGTCGCCGACGCCGGTGAAAGGCGCTTCACCGCGGGCCTGGACCAGGCGTTGCGCGGCTTCCGGGTTAAAGCCCTTGATCTGGCACAGACCCAGGCGCAGGGCCGGTTGCACACCGAGCTTCTCGCGCTGCAGTTCTTCCAGGCCGTGGTCCCAGTGGCTGTGGCGGGCGTCCACCGGGCGTATCTCGATACCATGGCGGCGCGCGTCCTGAAGAATCTGCGAGGGCGAGTAGAAGCCCATCGGCAGGCTGTTGAGCAGGCCGCAGTAGAAGGCGCTGGTGTGGTGTCGCTTGAGCCAGGCGGACACGTACACCAGCAATGCGAAGCTGGCGGAGTGGGACTCCGGGAAGCCGTAGCCGCCGAAGCCCTTCATCTGTTCAAACAGGCGCCGCGCGTAGTCGCCGCTGTAGCCGTTGGCGCGCATGCCGTCGATCACCCGGGCTTCGAATTCCATCAACTCGCCGCTTTTGCCCCAGCGCGCCATGGCGCGGCGCAGGCGGTCGGCGTCGCCGCCGGAAAAGCCCGCCGCCACCATCACCAGCTTGATCACCTGTTCCTGAAAAATAGGCACGCCCAGGGTCCGCTCCAGCACCGCTTTGACCTTGGCGTCCGGGTAGTCGGTTTCTTCCAGGCCGTCCCGGCGGCGCAGGTAGGGGTGCACCATATCGCCCTGGATCGGCCCGGGGCGCACGATCGCCACTTCCACCACCAGGTCGTAGAACTTACGTGGTCGCAGGCGCGGCAGCATGTTCATCTGGGCGCGGGATTCCACCTGGAACACGCCCAGGCTGTCGCCCTTGCAGAGCATGTCGTAGGTGGCGTCGTCGCCGGCGGGGATGTCTTGCATGGCCAGCGGGCGGCCCCGGTAACCCCGCACCAGGTCCAGGGTTTTGCGGATCGCCGTGAGCATGCCCAGGGCCAGTACGTCCACCTTCATCAGGCCCAGGGATTCCAGGTCGTCCTTGTCCCACTGGATCAGGGTACGGTCGGGCATCGCCGCGTTTTCCACCGGCACCAGAGTGTGCACCGGATCGCGGGTGATCACGAAGCCGCCCACGTGCTGGGACAGATGGCGCGGAAAGCCCACCAGTTCCTGCACCAGTTCCCGGTAGTGGCGGCCCAGGGTAGAGCCGCCCAGGCCAACTTCCCGGAACCGTTCCACCAGGGCGTCGGGCTTGTCCCACCAGGCCAGGTTGCTGCTCAGCCGTTCGATGATGTCCATGTCCACGCCCAGGGCGCGGCCCACGTCGCGCACCGCCGAGCGGGTGCGGTAGTGAATCACGGTGGCGGCCAGGGCGGCGCGGTCGCGGCCGTATTTGCGGTAGAGGTACTGCATCACCTCTTCGCGCCGTTCGTGCTCGAAGTCCACGTCGATGTCCGGCGGCTCGTCCCGCTCCTTGGAGATAAAGCGCTCGAACAGAAGCTGGCTGCGGCCCGGGTCCACCTCGGTGACGCCCAGGCAGTAGCACACCGCGGAGTTGGCCGCCGAGCCGCGCCCCTGGCAGAGGATGCCCTGGCCACGGGCGAAGGCGACGATGTCGTGCACGGTGAGGAAGTAGTGCGCGTAGCCGAGCTGGCGGATCAGCCCCAGCTCCTTGTCCACCAGGGCGCGCACCCGGTCCGGTACGCCGTCCGGGTAGCGGGCTTCGGCGCCCTGGTGGGCGAGGGCGGCGAGATAGTCGTCGGCGTTCTGGCCCGGCGGCACCACTTCTTCCGGGTACTGGTAGCGGATTTCGTCCATTTCGAAGTGGCATTGCTCGGCGATCCAGGCGGCTTCTTCCAGCAGCGCCGGCGGGTAGATCCCGGCCAGCCGGTCCAGGCCGCGCAGATGGCGCTGGTCGTTCTGGAACCGTCGCCGGCCCAGGTCGCGCACCGTGGTGTTCAGGCGCAGGGCGGTGAGCAGCTCCTGCAGGCGCTGGCGCTCCGGCCGGTGGTAGTGGACGTCGTTGGCGGCGGTCATGGCCAGCCCGAAGCGGTCCGCCAGCTGATAGCAGTAGCGGTAGTGCAGGGCGTCGTTGCGGTCCTGGAGCAGCTCGCAGGCCAGCCACAGGCGCTCGCCGAAGTGCGCCTTGAGCAGGGCGGCGTGGTGTTCGTCGCGGTCGTCTCCGGCGGGCAGCCACAGGCACAGGGCGTTGCGGTCGATGCGCGTCAGGTCCTGCCAGTGCAGCCGGTAGTGGCCCTTCTCCGCGCGCCGCCGGCCGCGGGTGATCAGCGTGGAAATTTCACCGTAGGCCTGGCGGTCGCGGGCCAGCAGCACCAGGCGCAGTTCGCCCCGGTCCTGGTGCAGGCGGAAATGGCTGCCCACGATCAGCCGGAAATCCAGCGTGCGGCCTTCGTCCTCAAGAGCCTTTTTCAGGCTCTTCCGGGCCTGGTAGGCGCGTACCACCCCGGCCAGGGAGCCGTCGTCGGTGATCGCCAGAGCGCGGTAGCCCTGGCGCCAGGCCTGCAACACCAGTTCTTCCGGCTGACTGGCGCCGGTGAGGAAGGTGAAGGCGGAC
>Ga0310342_100000042_pt1 | contig 58383 bp, 48 predicted proteins | sample S15DNA20500_MG_FD_206155 | JGI IMG/M metagenome (GOLD analysis project Ga0310342, IMG submission 206155) | Marine microbial communities from station ALOHA, North Pacific Subtropical Gyre - S1503-DNA-20-500_MG | ecosystem: Environmental > Aquatic > Marine > Oceanic | place: Pacific Ocean: North... | reverse complement strand
CGAGCTCCGCGGCTTCCAGCAGGGGGGTCTTGCCGAAGGAGAGCATATTGGCGAACTTGGGGTATTCGACCCGGGCGGCTATCTCGGCGATCTCCTCTCTTGACTGCGGGGCCTCGACAAAGGCGACTTCGGCTCCCGCGGAGCAGTAGAGGTTGATCCGCTCGATGGCGGAGTCGATTCCCTCGCTCTGGCGCGCATCGGTCCTGGCGAAGATCACGAAGTCGTCATCGCGCCGGGCTTCGAGCGCGGCCTCGAGCTTGGCGACCATCTCGGCGGCCGGGATCACGGCGTTGCCATCGAAATGGCCACAGCGCTTCGGGAAGACCTGGTCCTCGAGCAGGATTCCCGCGGCTCCGGCGTCTTCAAATGCCCGGACGCACCGCTCGACCTCCGGTGGTCCTCCGTAGCCGGTGTCGCCATCGGCGATCAGGGGTATGGAGATTCGGCGGGCCATCCGCTCAACCGCCGCGGCCATTTCCTCCAGGCCCAGGAAGCCCAGGTCGGGCAGGCCGCGGAGGCTGGCGCTGGCGCCGAAGCCGCCCAGGAAGACCGTCTCGAAGCCGGCGCGTTCGATCAATAGCGCGGTCAGGACGTCGTGGGCGCCCATCGAGCGGATGATCCCGGGCTCTTCAAGAAGGCGGCGGAGCCTTCTGGTCATCTTTTCCTTGTCGCTCATCACAGGGTCTCCAGCGTCGTTCATTCTCCCGTGCCCGCGTTATCGCGAGCGTGCTATGCTGTGCGCCGATTACAGTTTAACTTGGTTTGAGGAATGAACAAATGTCCGGAACCGATCTCTTTCGCCTGGATGGAAAGGTGGCGCTTATTACGGGAGGCACCAAGGGCCTGGGCCGCAGCATGGCCGATGGTCTCGCATCCGCCGGGGCCGACGTGGTTATCTGCAGCCGCAAGGGGGAAGAGGCCGAGCGCGAGGCCGCCCTCCTGGCAGAAGCAACGGGCAGGAAAACGCTCGGTATGCGCTGCGACGTAACGGAACCCGAAGAGGTCGATGCCCTTGTAGAAGCCACCGTTTCACAATTGGGACGGCTTGACATCCTCGTCAACAACGCGGGGATCAATATCCGCAATCCGATCGAGGATCTGTCGCTGGAAGAGTTCGAGGAAGTGATGAGCGTCAACGTCCGTGGCCCCTGGCTCTGTTCGAGGGCGGTCATCCCCCACATGAGGGCGGGCGGTTACGGGCGCGTGATCAATATGGGTAGCACGCTGGGGGTGGTGGGTGTTCCGGGGCGTACGCCCTATGCCTCGAGCAAGGGTGCCGTGGTGCAGATGACGCGCGTGCTGGCGCTCGAGTGGGCGACGGAGGGAATCACCGCCAACGCGATTTGTCCCGGGCCGTTTCTCACACCGATGAACGAGCCGATCGTGGGCAAGCCGGAGACCGAGCGTTTTATCCTCGGGGAGGTGCCGATGGCCCGGTGGGGGGAACTGGGCGAGATCCAGGGAGCGGCGATCTTCCTGGCCAGCGAGGCCTCGAGCTATGTCACCGGGGCCACCCTCTTCGTCGATGGCGGGTGGACCGCCCACTGAGAAGGTCCGGCAAGGGCATAAAAAAAAGAGAGGCGAAGCTCGAAAGCCGCGCCTCTCTTTCACGTCCGGATTCAGCCGGAAGACTTACTTCTTCTTGGCCGAGCTGCCGTACTTGCCGGCCAATCCGAAGTCGTATTTGTAACGTTTGATGCCGAGCTTGGTGAACTCATGCGCATCGAACTTTTCGAAGGGAAGAAAGGGCCGGGCCGCCATGCGCTCATGGACGACCTGGTCGACGAGCTTGACGCCCTGGACGAAGCCCTTGTAGCCGCGCGTGAAGTCCGAGGTGTTGTTCTTGACGTACTTGACGTCAAAACCCTGCAGCTTGGCACCTTCAACGAGGCCGTAGCTGTGGCCGTGGGCCTTCTGCAGGTGCATATCGAGGAACTTCTCGTTACGGTCCGCATTCGAGATGCTCTTGTTGAAGGCGAGGTTGCCGAGCTTGACGGCGAATCCAGCCTGCGTGTAGAAGTCCTGGGCATTCCAGTAGCCGGGCAGGCAGTGCACCACACGACCATCAGGCGTCATGAAGTACATCTGAATGTTACGGCCACCGGAGCAGGTGTTGATGTTCTTGGCTGCATTGGTGGGCATGTGGGTATTGGATACGCCAGCGTAGCTTCTCTTACCCTTGATGCTCTGCCAACCGGAGACGAACGCTGTGTTGATCTGGTTAATGACCTTGTCGTTAGAGAGCGTCACGGCTCTCAGGGAATGGCCGGCGCTTCACAATCCGCCGTCGAGGTCACCGACGATATCGACCCAGAAGATCATCTTCTTTTGAGCCTGGGCTTTTTTCTTGAGCTCATTGAAGTCTTTGCTCCAATCGATCTTCGACATCATTTTGTCGACGTTCAATTTCACCTGCCCACCTGTGACTGTCTTGTAGGCGACATTCTGAGCATGCAGAACTCCTGTGGTCAGAAGCACCGCAACGGCCGCTACGGTCAGTTTCCTCAGCATTTCAAAGCTCCTTTCAAAAGGTTCCTGAAAAGTTCAGATAAGAGTTAGGGTCTGAAAAAGTGATGGATACTACGACACTTTACCTTGGAATCTTAAAAGTGTCGAGAAAAACACCACAAAGATTTAATTTGTTGCGCTCTTGCCGTTTTCTTTCCACCAGGCATCCCAGATCTTCTTATTATCTCCGAGATTTACTCCAGTGATCGACGCAAGTGCTGTTTTTACAAGGCCTTTCAACTCCTGGTCGGGGGTTGAGAGGCTTTTTATCAATGCCGGGACAGCCTGCAGCGCGTTTCCCTTTGAAAAAGCACCGACCATATTGCGCTTCATATCCGTATCTTTGCTCTTTGAGTAGACCGCGGTGAGGTGTTTCGTCGAGTCGACCGAGGTCAGCCGCTCAAAGCCGGTTCCGAGGGCCTCCTGGAAAGCCTCCAGTCGTCTCTTCTGGTTTTTCTTGATTTCAATTTTCTTCGCTGACAATTCCAGCAGACGCTGCAGCTGTTCGAGATAGTGATTGTGCCGGCTGCCGTAGTAGCCGCCGCCGGATTTGTACTTGCCCTTGTCATCGTTGATTTTGTAGGCATTCTTCATCAGGACATCAACACGTCTCTTCAGGAAGGTCATCGTTTTTTCCATCTTGGCGCGGAGCTCGCTGGAGTAGAGGTAGACGGTCACCAGCCCCCTCGCGCCGTCCGTTCCGGTCGCTCTCACGAGTTCGGTGAGATCCGGCTCGAGATCGGCCGGGTTCGCGACGGGCAATCCATAGTTGCCGACGGTTTCTTTGAGGCGGTCCACCAGGTCGGAGTAGTCTTTCTTCGACAGCTCGACTTTTTGCGGGATCCTGGCTACCGCGGTCTTTCTGGTGTCTTCATCATCTTCGACACTGAGAATCCTGTTGCTGTCAAAGACCTCGGTGCGCCTGGCGTAGGCGGCATCGATCTTCGTTGTGTCGGTTCCACCGGTGAGGCCGCCGTATTCCTTCAGGTTCCCCTGGAGCTCGTTACGTTCCTTGATCAGGGAGGCCATCAGGGCCTTTGTTTCGGCGAGGCCTTTGCCGCCGCTGCCACCGTCAGGCAGTATTCGTTCGTCGGAAGGAGAAGAGGAAGCGAGCTCGCCGGAGGGTTCCACCGGGGCCGGGCCTTCGTTCTCGTTGACGGCCACGGGAGGCTGGCCCGGGCTGGCTTTTTCGAGCGCAGCGAGCATCTGCTGTAGCTTGGCGATCTGGGAGTTGGTGTTGTCGAGGCGCGCTTGCAACTGGGTTTCCCGTTCCGACATCTTCTTCTCCGCGGCCGATCTCTGCTGGGCCAGGCGGATGTCGTCATTATCCCTTCGTTTGAAGGCCTGCGAGATGACGATCAGCAGGACGATCAGCACCCCGGTGCCGATGGCCAGGCTGACTCCGGGATTGCCGCGCGATTTCACCGGTGCGGAACTCGAGCTGGAAATCTTCGCCTTCGGCGCCAGCTTGCGTTTGCGCCGCTTGATCTTTTTAGGTTTTTTCGGCTCCGTGGCAGGTGCTGGATTGAAGGTGACGGGTTGCTGTCCGGGTGGTCCATAGCCCTGCGGCGGTTGCTGGCCTTGCGGGATGAACTGGTCCGGTTGCTGGGCGGGCGGCTGCTGAGCCTGCTGGCCGGGGTAGGGTTGGGCGGGCGGCTGCTGAGCCTGCTGGCCGGGGTAGGGTTGGGCGGGCGGTTGCTGGGCCTGCTGGCCGGGGTAGGGTTGGGCGGGCGGTTGCTGGGCCTGCTGGCCGGGCCAGGGCTGCTGTGGTTGCTGTGCCGGGGGCTGCTGAGCGGTGGGGTTGGTGACGGGCGTGGGAGCCTGGGGTCGTTCGAGAGGTACCGCTCCGACTACCGGGGAGACGTCGCTTTGCTGGGAGGTGGTGGCCGCTCCGGGTCCTGAGCAGCCCCGGTAGACAATTTCCATGCGACCGACAAAGAGCACGTCCTGGTCGCGCAGGATCCTGCCGTTGGCCTTCTTGATGCGCTCCTTGCCGTGGCGCTGGATGCGGGTGGCATTCCTGGTACGATCGTCGAAGATCAATACCCGGTCGCCATCTCGCTCGAGGCGGCAATGCTTCCGTGAGACGCTTTTTTCACGCAACTGAACTTCGTTGCTGCCCGCACGCCCCAGGTGCGTTTCTCCTTCAGGCAGCGGGAAGGTCCGTTCGTCATCTTCCTCTCGGATGATCAGGTGATGATCGTTCCCGGGTTGCATAAGGTCATTTCCTCAGCTTGCGAAGGGCCGCCATTGGCGGAAAAACCAGTCTTCAAGCACCCATCATAGCGAAGAGATGCTGCCTGGAGCCACATCTGCCGCATTCAATGGCAAAAAGAAATGTGACGGTTTTTTATACACTTTTTCTGGGCAGTCATCAAATTCCATGCGGTCCAAAAGTTTGAATAAAGAGAGGTTTTCGCGGTTTAAGCCGTGCTGTTCCCGCAGTTTGTGGTGGTTGGCGGTCCTGATTTTTTTTCGACGCCATCCTGTGTGCGAGTCTATTCCGGCTGAAGATGTCTCATCTTCCTCGAGTACAGTTTGCCCCGGCGTGGACAGGGGCCGCATGCCGGCGTTATGCTCCGGTTTGTGAGAGCGAAGAGCCAGTCTCCAGGAGGTCCTGCCGCGATGATTACAGCCGTCCACCATGTCTCGTTCACAGTCAGCGATATGGAACTCTCCCTGCAATTCTATCGTGATGCCCTGGGCTTCGAGGTGCTGAACGATCGCATCGTCGAGGGGGATTTTGCTGAGACCGTAACGGCCCTCGAGGGTGTTCGTATGAGGATCGTCCATCTGGGTGGTTACGGGCAGGGTCTCGAGTTGATCCAGTACCTTGCCGCCGCGGGGCAGCCGCGGGCGCCCCGGACCTGTGATACCGGCAGTGCCCATCTCTGCTACGTGGTGGATGACATCGAGGCCGAGATCGCCGGGCTCCGAGAGCGGGGAGTCCGTTTTCTCTCCGAGGTGATGACCGTCGAGGGCGGTCCGAACGCCGGCAACCGGATGGTGTATTTTCTCGATCCGGACGGTATCCCGATGGAGTTCACCCAGCCAGTTGATGGGGGCTGAGGAACTCAGCGCGGCGGCTGTTCGATGTCGATCCAGCGCCCGTTCTCCCGTGAGCTCAAGGCCGCGTCGGCTATGACCTGCGCGCTCCAGCCCTCCCAGAAACTCGGGATGGCCTCCCTGTCTTCCAGGATCGCCGAGACGAACTCCCAGGCCAGGTCGTAGCGGAAGATCGTCGCCGGCTCTCCATCGGCGGGATGGCGCGGACTGTCTTCGGGCTTGAGAAACTCCGGTGGCACCTCGACAGGCTCCAGGTCTCCGCCATGGCGCCCCAGCAGCAGGACGTTGGGCTCATGCAGTCGGTAGACGGCCGAAGCTTCCGAGCCGTTGATCTCCGCCCACTCGTGGCCGAAGCCGTCCCGGTTGTAGCCCTTGGCGAGCGTGGTGCCCTCCCAGACGCCCACGGCTCCACACTCAAAGTCGCCGATGAGCGCCGACCAGTCGTCAACCTCCGATGGAGGGCAGGAGGAGCCATCGGCGCTCTCGGTTCTCGCCGCGAAGCTGGCCACGGAGCCGCAGATCCTGGAGATCGGCCCCAGGAGGTCCTGGGCGAAGTCGATACGATGGATGGTCATGTCGAAGAGATCGCCGGCGCCGGCCTTGTCTTTGTACTGGCGCCAGCCCCAGCTCGTCTCCGGCAGGTCGAGGAACCGCTGGCTGCGGAAATGCCTCGGCTGGCCGAGATCTCCTTTGTGGACCAGGTGCCTGAGATAGCGCATCGACGGGGCGAAGCGGTAGGTGAAGGCTGTCATATGAACGATCCCGGCGGCCTTGGCCGCCTCGTACATGGACCCGGCCTCGTTCGCGTTCAGGCCCAGGGGCTTCTCGCACATGACGTGTTTGCCGTTCCTGGCGGCCGAGATTGCCAACTCCGGGTGGGTGAAGTTCGGTGTGGCGATGATGACGGCATCTATCTCCGCGTCAGAGAAGATCTCCTCGGGATCGGTGGAGACCTTTTCAACCTCCCAGTCAGCCCGTCGTTTTTCCAGCAGGGCCTCATCGGTGTCGCAGACCACTGCCAGACGGGCCCGGGGATCGAGCCGGATACCGGGTACGTGGTGGTAGTCGCTCACCAGGCCGGCGCCGATGACGGCAAGGTTGACCGTATTGCCTGTGCTGGGACTCATCGCTTCTGGCCTCCTGCGGATTGACGGCCTTCTGGAAATAACATGATGACGGGACGGATTGAAGTAAAACCTGTCGCCGGGGGCTCCCTGTCGGTTTCGTGCGGCTGGAAATGTCTCGGCGCTGGAGGTATATTCAAGAGTTCGACAGCGCATCGTTCACAGGTGAAAACAGGTGATGGAAGCCAAGGGAAAAAAACTCGTTGTTGTAGGCGACAGGGTCCTGGTTACTCCGCAGGAAGGGGAGGATCGCACCCGGGTCGGCCTGCTGCTTCCCCAGTCGGCCGTAGACAAGATGGAGGTCCAGAGCGGCCGAATTGTCGAGGTTGGTCCGGGCACACCTGTGCAGGCGCCCTCGGAGTTCGGTGAAGAGCCGTGGAAGCTGCACGAGTCGAAGGCGACCTATGTTCCCATGGAGGCCGAGGTCGGCGACCTGGCGCTTTTTTTACGCAATGCCGCCGTGGAGATCGAGTTTGAGGGCGCCCCCTATCTCATCGTGCCCCATGCCGCCATTCTTCTCCTGGTTCGCGGGGACGAGGAAGATCTCGATCTTGAATCGATGATCAAGCTCGATGAGTAACGAGATCGAGACCTCCAACGGTTTTCAGACGATTTTGCCGTAAAAGCGTTTTTTGGCCTCGATTCCGGTAACGAAGCGATCTGGAGCGGATGAAAACTCTGGTTCGTAACCTCTGTCGGTAGTAGGATGTAGGCAGATCAGGCGTAAGCGCTTGTGGTTGCGTCGTGGAGTGTCTTTTTTCCAGGAGCTATCAATGAACAGCCTTTCCAGGGCGGTCTTCACGGGATTCTTCCTCGCCGTTCTCTTCGCGCTGCCGGCGGTCACCGCCGAGCGTGAGGCCGAAACCGGCGAGAAGGCGAGGGGCGGGCCTGATCTTCCCCAGGGTGATTCTCAGCAGGCGAAAGTCATCAAGGAGGGCAAGCAGAACCTCGATGAGATCCGCCGTATGCTGGAGGAGATCCAGAACGACCTGGCGGACAAGAAGACCGGCGGTGCGACCCAGAAGCAGCAGAAGGCGGTCGTCAAGAAGATGAACCAGCTCATCGACAAGATCGCCGAAGAGTGCAGCCGTGGCGGTAAGAGTGGCGGGGGACAGCCCCAGCAGGCCAAGTCCAGCGGCCAGCAGAAGCAGGGCCAGCAGAAGGGCCAGCAACAGCAGGGCGAGGAGCGGAAAAACCAGGACCAGGTCAAGTCTTCGCGTCAGCAGCAGGAGGCTGAGCAGCAGCGCAAGGAGGAGCAGGCTCGTAAATCCAAGGCGCAGGACGGCAAGGAACAGCCCGGCAAGGTCGCCAATAAGGATGTCGCCGACGGTGAAAAGCCCGAGAACTCACCTGGTGAGCTGGCCAACAGGATCAGCAAGGGAAAGAAGTGGGGCATTCTGCCTCCCAAGATTCGTGAGGCCATCGGTTCGGTCAATCCCAAGACCGCTCCCTCCGAGTATCTCGAGATCATCCGGAGCTACTACCGCAGGATCAGCGAGCAATACGCTGAGCGGAAGAAGTAGTCCACCTGCGGACTCTCAGCTTGCTTTCTCTTCCACCCGAGCGGTCGGAGGTTTGTTCGCCGCTTCCAGGCGCCCGAGCAGCAAGGTGTCGATGATCAGCTGGACCACGTGGTAGAGAGCCAGGGGGAGGGCGCCATAGGGATTCTGGCTGAAGAACCTGGTCCAGATGTCTATGCCGTTGGGGAGGGTCTTCTGGCTGCCGCAGAGGATGACCGCCGTGCGGCTCCCGGGCTCCAGGGCGAGAAGGCGGGCTGAGAGCCAGGTCCAGGCCAGCAGGAGCAGGTGCAGGCAGAGACAGGCTCCGAGGAAGCGCAGCGCCAGGGCGGGGGCATCGGCCAGCTCCCCGGTGGCGGCCGAGAACCCGGTGTAGAGGAAGGACAGTATGATCACCCTGGGGATGATTCTGACCGCGGGCATCGCTCCCTGGGCGCGTTGCCAGAGGACCCTCCTGGCGAGCTGCCCGAGGAAAACGGGTAGTACGACGATCAGCAGCATCCGCAGCAGGATGCCGGCGAAGGGAACCTCGACGATCTCTCCCAGGGAGAGCTCGAGGACCAGGGGGGTCAGGATCGCCGCGAGTATGCTTGAAAGGACCGTGGCGAGCAGGGCGAGCTCCTGGTTGCCGCGGGCGATGGCCGTCATGGCCAGCGCCGAGGCGAGGGTGCCGGCCTGCGCCGCGAGGATCATCATGGCCTCGAGGAAGAGGGCGCCACCGGAGCCGCGAGCGCCGATGGGCGGTCCCCACAGCGTGGCCAGGGCATAGGCCAGCAGCGGGGCCACCGCGTAGGTTGTACAGAGGATCAGGAGGATGGCACGGAGGTTCCTGGCCTGCACGAACAGCCTGGAGGTGTCGAGGGTGAAGCCGGAGATCGTCAGCACCACGGCCACCAGGATCGGTATGGCGAAGCCGCTGGAGCGCAGCGCCTGCCCGCCTTCGGGCAGCAGTGTTCCGCAGGCCACCGCGACTGCCATCGCCAGGAGAAACCAATACCGTTTCAGGAAGGCCATGAGCATCTCAGGTCACTCGGGCTGAGGGTGGTTCCTTCGCCGATGGGATCAGGGGGCGCAGGCATCGGGGCAGTCCGCCAGCGTCATGCACTCGGTGCCAAGGGCCGGTGGAGCTCCGTTGTTGAAGAGGTAGAACAGCAGGAAGACGGCGTCGGTGAGGTTGACCTGCTGGTCGCCATCAATATCGAGAAGCGCCTGGTTGGAGGGATGGCCGAAGACGCCATCCGCGCAGGGCAGCGGCCGGGGGGCTCCGCCGAAGAGGTGACGGAGGTGAACGACCGCGTCGGTGATGTTGAGGCTTCCATCCTGGGTGACGTCGCCCGGCAGTTGGCTGCCGCCGAGGGCCTCGGTGTCTTCTCTTCCCGGTGAGCCGCTGGGGGAATTGCTCAGGCGCCAGGAGGCGGGGTCGTTCCAGTCCTCAGCCGGCCCCTGCGGGTCGCGGATGACCAGGGAGTGTCCCTTGCCATCGGCTGCAGGGAGCCACTCGTCATCGTATTCAAAGTCGAGAATGGTTTCCGCGCTTCCGAAGGAGAGGGTCACCCGCTCCCCGCCGTTGGAGAGCCTGCCGGAGTATTCTCCGGCGATGAGCATGCCGGCGGTATCGTAGCGGGAGGCGAAGGCCAGACCGTTTCGGACGATGACGACGTATTCGCCCGGTGGGAGCTCTTCGACAGCGGAGCCGGCGAAGGAGAACCTGATGCCTTCGCTGAAGTGGATCTCGCTGAGGTCGATGGCCTGGTTGCCGATGTTCTGGAGCTCGATGAACTCAAAGCCTTCATCTCCCCGGGGATTGAACATGAGCTCGGTGATTCGAAGCGATGACTGCACCGGGTCCGGGGCGGTCGGAGCGCTTACGGTGAACTCGACGGCATTGGACCAGTGGCTCCAGCGCTCGGTGTCATCCTTGACCTTGAGCCGTACCCTGTAGGTCCTGCCGACCTGTACGGCGCTGCGGGGGATCATCAGCAGGGGGCTGAACTGTTCCGTCTCGAGTTCCCAGGTGGCTGGCCATTCGTAGATGCGGGGCTCGTCCGGGTCGAAGGGAGCGTCGGACGGGGTTGTCTCCCCGAGCCTCCACCTCATGGCCGCGAAGGCGTCATCCTGGGGGTCAGCGAAGGCCTGGGTGTTGAAGAGGAGCATATTGGCGGGGAAATTTTCGAGGCCGGCGGAGACGACGGTTGGAGTCGCGGGGATCCTGGTGCGATCCCCCTCGGCATTGGCGAGGTTCTCGAGATGGCGCGCCCGGCCGCCTGCCGGGACGCTCGGCCCCGTGGAGCCGCTCCAGCTGATGAAGGCGAAACGTTTCATGTCGTTGATCTTGGTGCCGAGGGCGCCGAAGTCCTGCCGGCCGGCCTGGGTGGGGGCGTTGCGCCAGCGGTCCCGGTCGGCCATCGAGAAGGTCTCGATCCTCTCGGCGAGGTCATCGATCATCTGGTTGAGGACCGACTGGGTCCAGATGAGATCCCTGAACTCGCGAAGGAAATTACGGTACTTCTGCTTGTATTCGGGTTTTCCTCCGCCGCCGAAGATGGCGTCCTTCGAATAGTCCACCCCGCTGTTCCAATTCGGTCCCCAACTCGCGTCGGAGTCCCAGGGCATGGTCCAGAGCCTGCCGAAATTGCTTCGCTCATCGGGCTCGAAATACCATGCCCGGTTTTTTGAGTGAGAGTCGGCCGGACGGAAATCGTAGTGGCGGATTCCTTCGACGACGGCATGGTAGGGGTACCACCTGTCGTAGTTGACGTGCGCATCGAGCCACTCGGCGTTTCGCTGGGGCCGCAGGTTGCGGCGGATGTTCTGGAAGTCCGCGTCCGTGGTGATGGCGTAGCGGCCCTGGTTGCGTCGCAGGTCGTTGCCGTTGAACTGGCCATCCTTGAGCTTGTAGAGGTTGCCGTCCTCGAGTCCGTGAGCATCGAGGAAGCGCGGATCGTAGTCTTCGATCCCGTTGAACATGCCCCAGAAATCGCCGAGGTATTGCCCGTTGCTGCCGGCGGGAACCTCGTCGGCCCCGTCGATGACCCGGAAATGGAAGGTGTTGAAGTGGGGGGCGGGCACCCCGGCCATGTTCCAGAGCATAGCGTTCATCGTCTCTGTGACGCCGAAGTTGCCAACGCGCTTATTGTCGAACATCTTGCCGGTGTTGAGGGTTCTCCAGCGTGTCGGGTAGCGCTTGCCGTAGTTGTCCCTGGCCTTGAGGTAGTTGCCCTTTGGAAAGCGGATTCGCATCGAGCGTTTGCCGCTGCCGCCGTAGCGGTCGTTGGCCTGGCGCAGCCGGTACCTGACATGGTCGTAGACCTCTCCGTCGTAGACGAAGGCGCCCTCCCAATTGAAGTGGTCACGGGCAGGCTCGTTCGACTTGGGAATTCGGACGCCGCTCGAATAGCCGATGCAATGGGTCATATCGGCGGCACCGGTGATAAGCGTGTAGACCGGCAGGGCATTCATGTCCTCGGCGCTGTAGGTGTGGCCGGTGCCTCCGGGATGAACGGATGTCCGGGAGGCGGTATAGGCCGGGGCGCCGTTGTAGAAGAAGGCGGCGAAATTGAGCGAGGGGTCATCCTTGTAGGGCACGGTCACCTCCGCGCCGGAGGTGTCTGCGGCGGTGATCCGGTAGCGCAGCAGCGTCCTGTTGTTCCTGCCTGGAACGAGAACGGAGTAGATGTCGTCATTCGCGGTCTCATCGCCGTCGCGGCCATCATCGGACATTCGCAGGGAAGTCCAGTTGGCGGGATCTTCGAAGTCCGGGTTCGGCTCGTGCTCCTGGGTGGGGCGCGAGATGAGAATACTGTGCGGGTGGGCGAGGAAGGCCGGGATGTAGCTGCCCGGAAGCACGACCTGGTATTTCAGGCTCACCGCTGCGAGGCCTTGCGGGTCGGTTATCTTGGCGGTTACCAGGAGGGGTTCGTCGGCGGCCGGCTGCCCGGGGCTGTGGTCAACCTGGCGGACCTGGGGGGCCGGGTTGGCCGAGTAGACCGTATTGCGCGCGCCGGGGCTTGGCGGCAGGAGGGCATTGGGATCTTCGTCCTCGGTTCCCGGCGAGTAGAGCTCCATGTCGATAGAGACATCGGAGCTTCTGAGCGAGGTGTTGAATCCATGGATGGCCACCAGGTTTTCTCCCACCCTGAAGGCCCCCGGGTTCGGTAGCGTCACCGGGGTCCAGCGCGCCTCGCGTCCTCCGCGCGCCTCGGCATCGAAGGCCAGGTCGCCCTCATCGACGTTGTAGCGCAGCACCTCGGTCCCGTTGATCCAGATGACGGCGCCATCGTCGAAATACTGGTTGAGCACCAGGGCGTTGGGGATGTCGGCGGCGTCTTCGATGGTGAAGGTATGGCGCATGTAGAACGAGGTATAGGAGTCCCGCATATCCGCCAGCACCGTATTGTCATCATCGTCGCCGAACCCGATGCTGGCCTGTCCGGAGAGCCAGGTTTCATCCAGGGGGAAGTCGGCATCGCGCCAGCGCCCTGGCGGGTCGGAAGCCTCCGAGGTCCCTATCCGGTAGCGCCACGATTCACTCTCCGCCCTGATGAAATAAACACGCTCGGTAAACGGTCGCTCGATGAGCCCGGAGGATCTCCAGCTTCCGGCCAGGTTGTTGTCGCAGCCCGGATTGAGCAGTTCCATCGAGCTGCCCTTGCCCTGGGCGGCCAGCGGCCAGGGGAAGCCGGCCTGGTAATCCACCTCGTCGATGCGGGCGCCGGATATGTCGCGCAGGGTCAGCGTCTCGCCGCCGTTGTCGAGCCGGCCTTCCCAGGGGCCGAGAGCCCCCTCGAAGGCGAGGTTGCCGGCGAGGGTCTCGGGGTCTTCGGCGACCACAAGGTAGCCCCCGGCAGGCAGCAGGGTGCCGTCGGGAAAGGTGAAGAAAACTCCGTTGGAGAGATACCAGCCGGAGAGATCGACCTCCGCTCCGGAGGCGTTGTGCAGCTCGATGAATTCATCCGCCGCGGTTTTGTCTTCCGGTTCGTAGTGGATCTCATTGATTACCACCTGGGCTTCGATCGCCGGGGCGAGGAGGCAGCAGAGGCAAATCAGGAAGTGTTTCGACAAGGGGCTTATTGTTGACATCTTTTCTATTCCGGTCTTTCGACCCTCAGGCCCGGTTGACAGAGCACGTCCGGGAGGATTCCAATAGACGGCATATGCGCAATAAACGGACCCTCATCATCGTGATGACACTGGCGCTTGCCGGATTGTCAATTCTAACGACTATCCTGTTGGATGACGAGACGGGTTCGCCATTCTTCTCAAAATACCCGCCGGGACTGCGTTTTGAGCGTGTCGACAGTGAGCTGGGGATCGATTTCCGGCATGAAACAGGGGCCCGTGGAGAGCGGCTCATGCCTGAGACGATCATCGGAGCCGCTGGCTGGATCGATCACGACGCCGATGGACTCCTGGATCTCTACCTGGTCAACGGGGCCGATCTGGAGAATCCCGGCGGCGCCGGGGGGCCGCGCAACCAGCTCTACAGGAATCTCGGCGGGAAGGGATTCGAAGAGGTCGGCGCAGCCGCGGGGGTGGCGGATGCCGGCTATGGCACGGGCCTGGCGGTGGGCGATTACGACAACGATGGCCTCAGCGATCTCTTCGTGACCAACTATGGCGCCAATGTGCTCTACCACAATGAGGGCGGCGGCAGGTTCAGGGACGTGACCGTCGCGGCGGGTATCGGAGGCGGGGCCTGGAGCTCGGCGGCGGTCTTTATCGATTGTGACAGGGACGGGCATCTTGACCTGTATGTCTGCAACTACGTCAGATATGAGCCGGGCCGCCGCTGTTTGCAGGGTGAGCTTCCGGTCTACTGCAGTCCGGGAGAGTTCGAGGGGGCGCCCGATGAGCTCTGGCGTAACCAGGGAGATGGGACTTTCAAAGATGTCAGCTTCTCCTCGGGCATAGCCCTGGGAAAGCTCGATGCCGGTAAGTCCCTCGGCGTGGTACCGCTTGACTACGATGATGATGGGGATTCGGATATCTACGTGGCCTGCGACCAGGTTCCCAATCTCCTGTTTCGAAACGATGGGGATTTCAATTTCTCCGAGGTTGGCCTTGTCGCCGACGTCGCCTATTCGAGCGGGGGGGTCTCCCAGGCGGGGATGGGCGTCGATGCCGGAGACGTCGACCTCGATGGCCGGCAGGATCTCGTGGTCACGAATTTTTCGAGAGAACCCAACGCTCTCTACCTGAACAGGGGAGGGGGTTTGTTCAGCGATGCCTCCGCGATTTTCGGACTGGCGGCCGCGAGCCTGCCGCCCCTGGGTTTCGGAGTGGTACTCTGTGATTTCGATCTCGATTCGGATCTCGATCTCTACGTCGCCAATGGACACGTTCTGGACAATGTTGCCGAGCTCGGCTTTCCCTCGGGCTTCGCCCAGCCTGACCAGCTCTTTGAGAACAACGATGGCTTGGGTTTCAAGGAGGTCTCCTCGCAGGCAGGCGCCTGGTTTGGGCAGGCGGCTGTCGGCCGCGCCGTCGCCGCGGCCGATTTTGACGGCGATGGCGACGACGATCTCGCCGTGGTCAACAACGGCGAGGGCGTCGTGCTCCTGCGCAACCAGAGCGCCGCGGGCCATTGGATCGCATTTCATCTGCAGGGCGTGCGCAGCAACCGTGACGGCTACGGAGCCCGGGTGAAGGTTGAGGCCACAGGCGCGGCCGGGGCGTTCGTGCGACGCTTCGAATGCCGCAGCACGCGCAGCTACGCGGCCGCTTGCGATCCCCGCGTCAGGGCGGGTCTCGGCAGCGGGGCGGTACGTGTCGACAGGGTAGAGATCTCCTGGCCATCCGGGATTAGGCAGGTTCTTGGCGGTCTGGAGATCGATCGATGGCACCACGTGGTGGAGACTGGAGACGAGCGATGAACGGGCGAATACCGTTTCGAGGCCTGCTGTTGCTGTCGGGTTTTCTCTGCTGGGGCTGCGGGGCTGGAGATGAGGGCCAGGGTGCCCCCTCCCTCTCCCCCGGAGCTGCCCGGGCCCGCGCCGAAGAGCTCGCTTCCCGGCATCTGCTGCAGGAGGCTCTCGATCTTATCGAGAGATCGCGCCCTGCTCCGCCGGTGGGAGAGTGGAGCGCGGCCGAAGCATCCCTGCGTCAGAGCCAGGCAGGGCTTCTTGTCTCCCTCGCGCGGTATCGCGAGGCGGTCGCCCTGCTGGATGAGCTGATTCGCCGCCAGCCCGAAGTTCCGGATCATCGGCGGCAGCGCGCCCGCGCCCTCCTGGGCATTGGAGGGTATTCCGGGGCGCGGAAAGAGCTCGAGTTTTTCAGTGCGGCTGAGCGTTCAAAGAGCCTGCTTCTCTACTCCCGGGCCCTGGCGGGAGAGGACAGGTTCGCCGGGAGCATCGCGCTTGCGGCCGCGGTCCTCGTGCGGAATCCCTGGAGAGACGAGGCCTATCTCGTCCTGGGACGAGCCCTGGTGCGCTCCGGCCGCCGGGAAGACGGCCATCGCTTTCTCCTGCGTTATCGCGCGGGAGAAGCCTATCGCAAGGCGGAGCAGGAGGCCCTGGCGGCTGAGCAGGCGGGGGAGACGGGCCGGGCGCTGAGCATTCGCGCGGGCGCCGAGGATCGCCGGGGCCGGCTCTACGAGGCCATGATGCTGAACCGCAAGGCCATCGCGCTCTCTCCCGCGTACGCTCCGCCCTATCTCGACCTTGCCAGGATGTCTATTTTCCTGGAGCATCCCGAAGATGCCATCAAGGGCCTGGAGTCTCTTCCAGCGCGGCCCGAGGTGCTTGTATTGCGGGCAGAGGCCTACGAGGCCAGTGGGGATCTCGCAAACGCGCGCGGGGCGCTTGACCAGGCGCTGGCGCTCGAGCCGGGCCGGAAGAGCCTGCGCGAGCGCCGCTTGAAACTGGAGGGCGGCGTTCCCGCGGAGCCCGGCGATGAATTCAAGGAGGCCAGGGCCGTGGTTCGCGCCGCGCTCAGGGGCGTGCCGATTTCTCAGGGCGTTGACGAGTTGCTCAAGCTGGCCGATGTCTACGAGACCTATGCAGACCCTGCCTTCGTCGGCTACCTTGTCCTCTTTCTCTCGCGCCTGGCTCCCGCGAACGAGGCTGTATTGCGGAGATTCCTCGATTATTATTCAGCCGGCCCTGATATCTTTCTGCGGACCTGGGCGCGGTTGCGCGCAGGGGATCCGCAGGCCCCCTTCGAGGAGCTCAGGTCTCTTGGAATCGAGCCCGCGGCGGTCTCGCGCGCGCTGAAAGGAGAAATCGCGGGCTCCACGGATGGGTGATTTGAGCATTGGCGGCTTGACGCGCGGCCACTCAGCGGCAACATATGTAGGCGCATCGCCGTTTTATGTTTCGTAGACAAGCCTGGAGAGTTTCCTGATGAAGTACGCAGTTGCGGCCTGCCAGACCGATTTTCCCTGTCCCCGCGAGCGCGGTGAGATCTCGGCCCGGGTGGACCGGATGCTCGCCATGATCGATTCGGCGGTCGCGGGCTACAGGCCCTTCTACCCGGTTCGGCTCGTGGTCTTCCCCGAGTTTGCCCACGCGGCGCCGGTATACCAGAGCGCCCGCGAATTGAGGGAGAAGCTGGCGGTCGAGCTGCCCTGCGAGCATACCGAGCGCTACGTGGAGAAGGCACGCGAGCTGGGCATCTATATTCAGACCGGGAGCTTTATCGAGATGGATCCGGCCTGGCCGGGGGCGGTCTTCAATACGACCTGCCTGGTCGGTCCCGAGGGAATTCTCTACAAATACCGCAAGGTGAATCCATGGCTGCCGTGGGAAGTACACGCCAGCCCTCACGATCTGCCCGGCTATGCGGAGGAACTCTTCCCGGTGGCCCGCACCGAGCTCGGCAATATCGGTTGCGCCATCTGTTACGACTGGCTCTTTCCCGAGGCCATCCGCGAGCTCACCCTGAACGGAGCCGAGATCCTGATCCGGGTCTCGGCCTATATGGATCCCTGGGGAGCGACCTCCCCCATGGACTGGTGGACCGTTATCAACCGCAGCAGGGCCATCGAGAACCTTGCCTACGTGGTCGCCTCGAACCAGGGGGCCAGCCTGGAGAACTATCCTCCCTTCTCCTGGCCCGGGGGAAGCATGGTGGTCGATTACGACGGGCGCATTCTCTCCCAGGCGGATCCGGGTCCTGGTGAGAAGATCGTCGTGGCGGAGGTTGATATCGAGGCGCTGCGCTATGCCCGGCGCGAGCGCCTGGGGCACAATCCCCTGGCGCATTTTCGCAGCGGCGCTTATACCGCCGGCCGGGGAGGTTACTATCCCGGCGGCACCTTCAAGGATGCGGCCTCCGATGATGGCGACCGCGGTGTGGAGGAAAACGAGCAGGCCATCAGGGACGTACTCGATGACGATCCCTGGAAGACCGGCGGCTAGGGAAGTGGCACCCTAATAGAGCATCTCCTCGGGTATCAGGACCTGCTCCTGGCGCACCTCGAGCGGCAGGCAATAGAAGGGACCTTCCCTTACGACCCCCATGGCCCTCAGGCATTTCTCTATGGCAGGGGTTTTCATATTGGTCACCATCTGCAGCTCCGCCATGGTGATCCGAGGCTGCATCTCCAGGAGGCGCCGCCAGTCGCTGTCGGTTCCCCGGAATCTCTTGCGGGATTTGTGATCGACCCCCATCGCGTAGAGACCATCGAGGAGGTCACGGTATGGAACCGAGCCCTGCAGGACCTTGGGCTCCTCCATGGTGGGTCTGCGAATAACGATGGTGGGGAAGCCGAAGCCGTAGCGCGTGCCCTCTTCACGATCTGAACTGAACAGCACATCGGCACGGCCGTTGGATAGCTGTTCAATCATGTCCTCGGAGCTCAGGCCCAACTCTTCGGCCAGAGAGAAGAGAAACTCGAGATCGTCGATGTTTTTTTTCTCGACGTAGAAGGCCTCCCGGATCCGGCGCAGAAGCCGGCGGGCGGCCTCGTCGCTGCGCACAGCGACGGATTTTACCGCCCGGCAGGCGACAAAGGTGCTCTGCAGTATGTGATCTTGCCATACGTCGGGTTCAAACGGCATACCGGACACTTCGGCTGCTGTCTGCCAGTGGCGTATGATGAGGCTCGGATCCGGAACAGGATGGTCCCTGAGCCCGGCCATGACCATACGCCAGCGCAACTGCTCTCCCCACTCGAAGAGAAACGTTGTCTCCACGGGTTGAAAAGCCCAGCACCAGCTGCAAGCCGGATCCTCCAGAAATACCACCTCTAATTCCATGACCGCTCCTCTCTTCACTCGTGAAACTACTGGCCCGGAGGCCGGAAAGCTCGCCGCCACCAGCGCCGGCGAATAATGACCCGCTACTTGTCCCGCCAAGGACTGCTTGTTTATTTACTACGGCCCACCATCAGAAGAGACAATCGGCCTTTCGGCAAGTAAAACTTCTGCCAACATCTGTCCCCGACAGTCCTTGCCAGTGCTACGAGAAATGGTATAAGTCCATTCTGCTCTTGCGTTGTTCATGATCTTTTCTGAAGTGGTTCCGCCACGGAAGCGTTCTGCGAAAGCGAGTCGCACAGATGGAATTCGAGAACCTGCAGGGTGACCCCCAGTTTCGTTCCTGGCTGGAGCAGTTCATAGAGGACCGTGTCCGTGATGAGCTGAAGAGGGACATGGACAGGAGGGCGCGGGAAGCCTTCTCGCTCGTCTCGGTAAGGCCGGATGACGCGCTGGCCAATTCCATGGCCAGGATCCTCGGCAAGCCCCTGGTCCCGGTGGAGATCCTGACCTTCGGCGATGGGGAGAAGAAAGCCGTCGTGAAGGAGAACCTGCGAGGCAAGCACGTCTACGTCATCGCCACCGTGGGCTATGGGGAAGACCCGGACGTTTCGTTTGCCAACGCGCTCAAGATTCTCTCGACCCTGAAGCGCACCTGCAAGGTGCGCCAGATCAACTTCGTGGTTCCATGCCTGTGGTACCAGGCACAGGATAAGACCCATGCGCGGCGGGAACCTATCACGGTTCGCGATGTCGCCGACGACCTCATCCGCCGGGGCATGAACCACATCATCGTAACCTCGCTGCACGCCGAGCAGATCGAGATCGCCTTCGACAGTTTCGATCATCTGAAGATGGAGCCGCTGTTCAGTGACTATCTCAACCATCGCTTTATCGAGCAGGGCGAGAAGTTCATCCTGATCTCCCCCGATGACGGCGGCGTGCGCATGCGCGAAGAACTCTTCAAGAACATGAATCCGGACTGGGTAGCCGGCCAGGCCGCCGTTCACCAGCTGAGGGTGAGGGGGTCGGTAGACGAGAAGCAAGTGCTCGACTTCGTGGGGGAGGTCGAGGGGCATATCGGCATCATTCTTGACGACATGATGCGCTCGGGTTCCACCATGTTCCAGGCGGCCAAGGCGGCCAAGGAGAAGGGGGCCAAGAAGGTGATCGGCCTGGTCACGCATTTCTACGGGTTCGACAGCGAAACGCAGGGGCGCTTCGATGAGAGGCTTGCCACCTCCGCCCTGGATGAGCTGATCTGCACCAACAGCCGGGGCGGCCTCGAAGAGCGCCTGGCGGAGAGCAAGATCCTCAGGGATCGCCTGACGGTCATCGATATGGCTCCCTATCTTTCCAAGGCGCTGATCAATTTCCAGACCGGTGGAACGGTGAAGGACATGATCGCCGGTGTCGGTGAGCTTCGGGACCTCTACAGGGTTGTTCATCTCGCCGGTTCGGGGAGCCCGTCGGAAGAAGACTGAGGCGGCCTCGAGGATTGTCTGGTTCAACTCAATCCGGGTCGTAGGCCAGATTCTGCGCCAGCCACTTCTCGACCACCACCGGAGCCAGGTCTTTTCTCCGGGCGTAGTCCTCCACCTGGTCCCGGTTGATCCTGCCGATGGCGAAGTACCGGGCCTGGGGATGGGCGAAGTAGAACCCACAGACCGCCGCGGCCGGATGCATGGCGCAGCTCTCGGTGAGCTCGATGGAGGTTCTTTCCTCCACCTTGAGCAATTCCCAGATTGTCGGTTTCTCGCTGTGGTCAGGGCAGGCGGGGTAGCCCGGGGCGGGTCTTATTCCGCGGTAGCGTTCGGCGATCAGGTCCTCGCAGCTGAGCTCTTCTGCGGCGCCGTAGCCGAAATTTTCGCGCGCCCGCAGGTGCAGGAGCTCGGCGAAGGCTTCGGCGAGCCGGTCCGCGAGGGCCTTCGCCATGATGGAATTGTAATCGTCGTTTTCGGATTCAAAGCCGGCGCAGAGCTCATCGAGGCCGAAGCCTGTCGACAATGCGAAGGCGCCAATGTGGTCGACCTTGCCGCTGGTGGCGGGGGCGACGAAATCAGCAAGGCAGTATTGGGGTTTTTTCCTGTCGCGCCGGTGCTGCTGGCGAAGGAAGTGAAGGGTGGCGAGAGCCTTCCCGCCTTCTGTCGTGTCGTAGAGCTCCACATCATCGCCGTGCGAGCTGGCCGGGAAGAAGCCGGTGACCGCCCGGGCCTCGAGGAGCCCGCCGCCGACGATGGTCTCCAGCAATTCGAGAGCATCTTCATGGAGCTTGCCGGCCTGCTCGCCAACGATGGGATTCTCCAATACCTTCGGGTATTGCCCGGTGATCTCCCAGGCCGCGAAGAAAGGCGACCAGTCGATGTAGGGGACGAGCTCAGCCAGGGGAAAATTCTCCAGGACCTCGATTCCCCGGCTGGAGGGCTGGGAGAGCTCCGCCTCTTTCCAGTCGTCCCGGAAGCCGTGCCGCCGCGCATCGGCGATGCTGAGCATAGCGGCTGGCTTCGACCGCGATGCCTCGTATTGTTCGCGCGCCCGGTCCTGCGCCTTCGAGTTCTCCGCCAGGAAGGTTTCCAGGTTCTTTCCGCCGCCGCGGAGGGTGGAGCAGACGCCGACGGCTCTCGATGCGTCCAGCACGTGGACAACGGGGTGGGAGTATCGCGGCGCGATCTTGATGGCGGTATGAGCCTTGCTGGTGGTCGCGCCGCCGATCAGCAGGGGGGCCGAGAAGCCGGCCTTTTCCAGCTCTGAGGCCACCGCCATCATCTCGTCCAGCGAGGGGGTGATGAGACCGCTCAGCCCGATGAGGTCGGCGTCGAGCTCCCTGGCCGTCTCGAGGATCTTTTCGCACGGCGTCATGACGCCGAGATCGATCACCTCCCAATTATTGCAGCCGAGGACGACCCCGACGATGTTCTTGCCGATGTCATGGACATCGCCGCGCACGGTAGCCATGACGATGCGCCCATCCGACCTCGCCCCGCCGCTTTTTTCTTTCTCCATGAAGGGCTCGAGCCAGGCGACGGATTTTTTCATGACCCTCGCGCTCTTGACGACCTGCGGCAGGAACATTTTTCCTTCGCCGAAGAGATCACCGACGATTCGCATGCCATCCATCAGGGGCCCCTCGATCACCTCCAGCGGCTTCTCAAAGAGCCGGCGAGCCTCTTCGGTGTCGTCCTCGATGAAGTCGGCGATGCCGTTTACCAGCGAGTGGCTGAGGCGTCCGGCGACATCCTGGTCCCGCCAGGCGAGCCGGTCGCCGCCACTCTCCTTCTTCCGCCCGGTATCTTCGAGCGCGGCGGCGTACTCTACCAGGCGCTCGGTTGAATCCTCCCTGCGGTTGAGCAGCACATCCTCGACCAGCTCCAGCAGCTTCGCGTCGATCTCCTCGTAGACCTCCAGCATGCCCGCGTTCACGATCGCCATGTCGAGGCCGGCCTCGATGGCGTGGAAGAGGAATGCGGAATGCATCGCCTCCCGTACAACGTTATTGCCCCTGAAGGAGAAGGAGATATTGCTTACTCCGCCGCTGGTACGGGCGCCGGGGCAGCGCTTCTTGAGCTGCCGCACGGCCTCGATGAAATTCACGGCATAGCCGTTGTGCGCGCTGATGCCGGTGGCGACGGTGAGGATGTTGGGGTCGAAGATGATGTCTCCGGCCTCCATTCCCACCTCTTCAGTCAGCAGCCGGTAGGCGCGCTCGCAAATATTGATCCGGTCTTCAAGGCCGGTCGCCTGGCCTGATTCGTCGAAGGCCATGACGACCACGGCGGCTCCGTATTGTCGCGCCAACCGGGCCTGCAGGAGGAAGCTCTCTTCCCCTTCCTTCAGGCTGATGGAGTTCACGATGCATTTTCCCTGGACGCATTTCAGCCCGGCCTCGATGACGGACCACCTCGAGCTGTCGATCATGATCGGCACCCTGGCGAGGTCCGGCTCCGATGCTATGAGGTTCAGGAAGCGGGTCATCGAGCCCTCGGAATCCAGCAGCGCCGCATCGAAATTGATGTCGATGACGTTGGCCCCGTTCTCGACCTGCTGTCGCGCTATCGAGAGAGCCTCTTCAAAGTCCTCCTCGAGGATCAGTCGGCGAAAGCGGGGTGAGCCGGTGACGTTGGTCCTCTCTCCAACCATCACCAGGGGGGCCTTCTCGCCCTCGATCCTGAACGGCTCGAGGCCGCTGAGCCGGGTGGCCTCGGTCAGCTCCGGCAGGTCGCGCGGGGCGTAGCCGCTGACCCGTCCGGCTATGGCGCGGATATGTTCCGGCGTCGTACCGCAGCAGCCGCCGACGATGTTGAGCAGTCCCTCGCCGGCGAGGTCGCCGAGGGCATCGCTGGTGTCGTCCGGGGTCTCGTCATAGCCGGTTTCGCTCAGGGGGTTGGGCAGACCGGCGTTGGGATAGCAGCTCAGGTAGCAGTCGGCGATCCGGGAGAGCTCCCGGATATAGGGCCGCATCGCTCCGGCCCCGAGCGCGCAGTTGATCCCGACGCTCAGGGGCCTGGCGTGGCGAATGGAGTGCCAGCACGCCTCGGGGGTCTGTCCCGAGAGGGTCCGGCCCGAGGCGTCGGTGATGGTGATCGAGAGCATCACCGGCAGGCGGGAACCGCGCTCCCGGAAGATTTCTTCGAAGGCGAAGATGGCGGCCTTCAGGTTGAGGGTGTCAAAGGTGGTCTCCGCCAGCAGGAGGTCGACGCCGCCCTCGATCAATCCCTCGGCCTGCTCCCTGTAGGCCTCGGCCAGCTGGTCGAAGGTGACCGCCCTGTAGGCCGGGTCATCGACGTCGGGAGACAGCGACGCGGTCCGGTTGGTCGGGCCCAGAGCCCCGGCGACAAAACAGGATCGCCCAGGGTTTGCCCGCATGAAATCATCCACCGTCTCGCGGGCCAGTGCGGCCGCCGTGATGTTGAGCTCCCCGGCGAGGCCCCCGAGTCCGTAGTCGGCCTGGGAGATCGAGGTGCTGGAGAAGGTATTGGTCTCGATGATATCCGCCCCCGCCTCGAGGAAGGCTCGATGGATGTCTCCAATGAGCTCCGGCCGGCTCAGGCTGAGGAGGTCATTGTTGCCCTTGAGCTCCCGGGGGTGGTCCCTGAAGCGTTCTGCCCTGAAGTCTTCCTCGGTGAGCTCATGCGCCTGGATCATGGTGCCCATGGCGCCATCAAGCACGAGGATGCGCTCAGCGAGCGTAGCGCGAAGCTGTTCTTCTACATCCGGATTTTTCCCCGGGGAGCCCATCGTGACGGTCTTTCTGGTCTGGATTAAAGCAGGGTAGTCTAACCCCGCAGCCAGATAAGTAAAGCAGGGCAGGCACTCGCTAGCACTCCTTCAAACTTCCGGCCGGCGTGGAATCCGACTCAGGGCTCTTCGTCGAGGCTCCTGGCGCTTTGGTCCTCGGCGTCCTCGAGCCAGGCGACATCGGATTCGTCATCGCTGAAGCGCTTGATGCCGACCTCCTTGATCTTCGAATCGTCGACCTTGTCAAGCGGCGTATAGCGAGGGTGGTGGGAGTCCTTGTAGGGGTCGTTGGAGGCCGCGTTGTAGCAGCAGATCATCGCCCAGCGCGGGTTCTCCGAGCGGTTCTGGTCCGAGCGATGCAGGAGGTTGCAGTGGAAGAAACAGACATCGCCCGGTTTCATCTCGCAGTGAACGAGCTCGCCACGCTCGATCGCCTCGTTGACGCGTTCCATGTCGGCTCCGGCCTGGTCGCCGGAGAGCACATGGTCGATGCGTTCGAGCTTATGGGATGCTTTCAGGAATTGCATGCAGCCGTTTTCAGGCGTGGCGGCATCGACGGCCACCGTGGCGCTCACCAGGCGGGGCCACAGGACGCCGTTCTGATACCAGTAGCCGTAGTCCTGGTGCCAGGTCCAGGCGCCGCCCACCCTGGGGTCCTTCATGATCATCTTGGAATGATAGTGGTAGACCTCTTCGCCAAGCAGCAGCTCCGAACCATCGACGATTCGGCGGCAGCGCGCGAACATGCCGTAGATCCCGTCACCGGGATGGTTCCACAGCGACATGCGAACCTTGCCGCCTTCGCCGTCCTCCTTGCTGTAGGAGTGGGCCTCGAGCTCGTGATCTTCCTTCGCGGACCGCCTCAGGAGGCCCATCTCCTCCTCGTCAAACATCGATTCGACGATGAGATAGCCATCGCGGTGGAATTGTTCGATCTGTTCAGGGCTCAGTGGTGCCGAAGACATATTCGCCTCCCGGGAAAGATCAGGTGTTTATTTCGCAGACCAGGCCTTCAGGCCCCTGGAATCGAGGACGCCCCAGTAGATTCGGATGTCTTCGAGGCTGCCTTTGAACTTCGTTGAGGCCGGGTAATCAGCCACCAGGGATTCAGCATCGTTGCCCACATTCAGTCCATCGAAGGGCTTGCCCGGCAGCAGGTGTCCGGGGCCCTGGGCGACTGCCGAGCCGTTGACCAGCAGGGTCAGCTTGCCGGTGGCCGCGAGGGTTCCCGCGATGTGGACGCGCTTGCCGATTTCGATCTTCGCGTCGCCGGCGACCTCCTTCAGCGTTCCCTCGCTTCGAACCGCGAAGCGGGCCTTGCCCCCGGCGATGTAGAGGCTGTAGCCGGTCGAGGCGCCGCCCTGGGCGATCAGTACCCCATCGCCGGATTCAGGAGTACACCAGGCCCCGACCGTCAGCGGCTTGGCCGAGGGATCGAGATTCTTCGGCAGCGGTCCCCCGGGCTTTTCGAGGTGCAGGACCTTCTCGAGCTTGACCTGGCGCGCCTTGCGCTTGAGGGCCTTCGAATTATTTTTTTTCTTCTTCACCGATTTCTCGGGTTCGTTGTCGGCGTAGAGCTTCTGCAGCCTGGCGAGCTCGCCCTCGAGCTCTTTCTGTACGGTGGCGTAGTCCTCTTTCCCATGCACGCTCATCAGCTCATCGGGGTCCTTGCTGAGATCGAAGAGTTCCCATTCATCGATATTGTAGTAGCGGATGAGCTTGTGGGTCCGGGTGCGTACTCCGTAGTGCCTGCGGACGCTATGCGCTCCGGGGAACTCGAGGTAGTGGTAGTAGATGGAGTTGCGCCAGTCGGCGGGCGATTCGCCCTTGAAGAGCGGAACCAGGCTTCGGCCCTGCATGTCTTCGGGAATGGCGACTCCGGCTACCTCGAGGAAGGTCTCGGCGTAGTCGAGGTTCTGCACGAGGTGATGGTTGGTGGAGCCCGGCTTGATGACACCCGGCCAGCGCACGATCAACGGCATGCGAAGCGACTCCTCGTACATCCAGCGTTTGTCGAACCACCCGTGGTCGCCGAGGTAGAAACCCTGGTCGGAGCTGTAGATGACGATGGTGTTGCCGGCGAGGTTCTCATCGTCGAGATACTTGAGGATCTGGCCGATCCCGTCGTCCACCGCCGCGATGCAGCGCAGGTAGTCCTTGATGTAGCGCTGGTATTTCCAGCGCACCAGCTCTTTGCCCTCGAGCTTGGCCTTTCTGAAGGCCTCGTTCTTCGGCCCGTAGGCTGCGTTCCAGGTCGCGAGTTGCTCCTTGGTAAGGCCGCGGGGTGTGTTGAGCTTCAGATCGTTGGTGCTCAGATGGCGCTCAATCGTCATGGTCTGGGTCTTCGCCGCGCTGGTTCGGTTCTCCCATTTGTCAAAGAGCGTCGCCGGCTCCGGGATCGTTACATCGTCGTACATGTTGAGGTAGCCCGGCCCGGGGGCCCAGTTGCGGTGTGGCGCCTTGTGCTGGTACATGAGGACGAAGGGCTTTTCCTTGTCGCGCTTGTTCTTCAGAAAGTCGAGCGCGATGTCGGTGATGATGCTGGTGGTGTAGCCAGTGTACTTCCTGGTTCCTGTCGGAGTGCGCATCGGCGGGTTGTAATAGGGCCCCTGGCCGATGAGCACCTCCCAGAAGTCAAACCCGGTCGGCTCGGTCTTCAGGTGCCACTTTCCGACCATGGCGGTCTGGTAGCCGGCCTTGCGCATCAGCTTGGGAAAAGTCTGCTGGCTGCCGTCGAAGGTATTGCCATTGGTCATGAAGCCGTTGAGATGGCTGTGCTTGCCGGTGAGGATCACGGCCCGGCTCGGTCCGCAGATCGAGTTGGTGCAGAAGCTGTTGTGAAAGATCATTCCCTCCCGCGCCAGCTTGTCCATATTGGGCGTCTTGTTGATCTTCGATCCATAGGCGCCGATGGCATGGGGGGCGTGGTCATCGGTGAAGATGAAGAGAATGTTCGGGCGTTTGTCGGCGGCCGGGAGCGCGGCTGAGATCGTCAGCAGGAAGGCCAGGGCGGGTAGGCAGAGCTTCATTCGGAAAAATCTGAGCATGGACATGTCACTTTCGTTCGGTCGGTAAAAAAGGCCGGAAGATGTCTTCCGGTCATTCGTACTTATCTCGGCTTGTCGTATTTATGCTTGTTGTGGCAGGCCTTGCAGTTGACCGCCTTGCCGAGGGTCGCCGTGCTGGCCTTGGGGTCGATGGCGATCTTCGCGGCGGCCGTGACCAGGTTCCCGGTGAGCCTGGTCCAGCTTGCCGCCTCGCCCTTCTTGGGCTTGTTTTCGTAGAGGGAGATGGCGTAGTCGAGGAATTGGATTTTTTCTTTCTCGGTTGCTTCGCCGTCGACGACCTTCTTTGCGAGGCCGCCCTTGAGGCCGTCTTTCATGATCTGCTTGATGGTGTATTTCGGCTTGGCCTGCCCATTGACGACGCTGAAGAGACCCAGCGTAAGAGCCGCCGTGGCGAGCGGGACGATGAGAATCCTGGTGATGTACTTCATGAATCATCTCCGTGTTGTTGATGGCATACCGGCGAAGCGGTTCTTCGCATGATGGATCGAACCCGGATGCTATTTGCAGGTCCGCCCTGATGTCAAGAACCGTACAGTGCGGCCCGGACTGTTCGTCTGTCGGCGCCGGATGTACAATCCGTCACAGGAAACGGGTTGCCGGCGGCCGCCACCGGGGCCAGGGTCTTACTCTCTCGATTAAGGAGATCGCAGGATGGCTCGCGCCGTCAGTTCATTTTTTTGCGTCCTCTTCCTGGCGGGCTGCTCACCGCTCCACGTGGCCAGGCCGCTGACGGAGCCGGGTGAATTCACCCCCGGTATCGAGGGGCCGGCCTGCGGGCGGGATGGATCGATCTATGCCGTCAATTATGGCGCCCAGGGCACGGTTGGCCGGGTGTCTCCTTCGGGCGAGGGAGAAGTTTTTCTGAAGCTGCCGGCTGACAGTGTCGGCAATGGAATTCGCTTCGATCGCGCCGGAAATATGTATATTGCCGACTACGTTAATCACCAGATATTCAAGGTCGCTCCCGGAACCTCCAAACCGGTTGTCTTTGCGGCTGACGCGATGATGAACCAGCCGAATGATCTCGCGATCACTTATAGCGGAACACTTTATGCCAGTGATCCGAACTGGTCTGCGAAGACGGGCCAGCTCTGGAAGATCACGGTCGATGGCCGTACGACGCGGCTCGCCGGGCAGATGGGAACCACGAACGGGATCGAGGTCAGCCCCGATGGACGGACCCTGTACGTCAACGAGAGTGCGCAGCGCAAGATCTGGGCTTTTGCCATTGATTCCGCCGGCAACCTTTCCGGCAAGAAACTCTTCAAGAGCTTCGAAGACCATGGCTTTGACGGTATGCGTTGCGATGTCGATGGCAACCTCTACGTTACCCGTTACGGCAAGGGGACCGTGGTCAAGCTGTCCCCGTCGGGAAAGGTACTCGCGGAGATCGACGTGCTCGGCAGCAAGCCGAGCAACATCTGCTTCGGCGGTCCGGATGGCCGCACCGCCTACGTTACCGAGGTGGAGCACACTCGAATTGTCTCCTTCCGTGTCGAGAGGCCTGGGCTGGCCTGGAGCCGCCTCTTCAATATATGACGGGTCCGGGGAGCCCCTCGGCGAGGAGGGCCTGCAATTTTTCTTTCCAAGGTGATCATGAGAGCTCACAACGGACCCCGTTTTTTCAGTCCGCGTCGAAGGCGGCTGGCCCTTACCAAATGAAGAAAGAAGTCCTATGAAAACATCCCTGGTCGCTGCAGCCGTCCTGGTTGCCCTTCTTCCCGCGATGGGTTTCTCCCAGAACACTACCAACTTCGCCAGGATCGGCCGCGTCGATCGCTTCGATCCTGCCCTCGATGGGCTGCTTTCGAAGGATGCCGTCATCGAGGTTCTCTGCGGCGGTTTTGACTGGGCCGAGGGGCCGGTCTGGGTTCCGGAGAAGGGCAATAAGTTCGGCGGCTACGTACTGTTTTCGGATATTCCTCCCAATTCCGTCATCAAGTGGCAGGAAGGCGTCGGGGCATCGGTCTTTCTGAAACCATCCGGTTATACGGGGGTGGCGGATTACGGCCGCGAGCCTGGCAGCAACGGGCTTGCCCTGGATGCGAAGGGCCGGCTGGTTTCCTGTGAGCACGGTGACAGGAGAATTTCCGTACTCACTGCCGGCGGCGGCAAGGTGACCCTCGCCGATCGATGGAACGGCAAACGCTTCAACAGCCCGAACGACCTGGCGATTCGCGACAATGGGGATATTTTCTTCACCGATCCCATCTATGGACTTCCCAGGAGGGAAAAGGACCCGCTGCGCGAGATTGACTTCTGCGGCGTCTATCGTTTGCAGGAGGATGGGACCGTCACCCTTCAAGCGAAGGAAATATCCCGGCCCAACGGCATCGCTTTCGCGCCGGATCACAAGACGCTCTACGTGGCCAACAGTGATGGCCGCGATCCCGTATGGCGGGCCTTCCCGGTAAAAGAGGATGGGAACCTGGGGGCCTCCCGGCCGTTTTTCGACTCATCCAAGGCGGAGGGTATCTCCCGGGGTGGGGGTGATGGTTTGAAGGTCGATGCGAAGGGCAATGTTTTCGCGACCGGGCCCGGGGGCGTGCTCGTGATCTCTCCGGGGGGAAAGCTGCTGGGTCGCATCGCAACCGGGGAGAGAATCGCCAACGTGGGCTGGGGAAACGACGGAAGTGTTCTCTACCTGACCTCGGACATGTACCTGTGCCGGATCAAGACCCTGACCCGGGGCGCGGGTTTCAAATAATCTCGGCTCTCCCTGGATACGGGAGGATCAGCCGAAGTCCGTGAGGTTCTCGACCGCGGCCGAATCCAGCCGTGCGACGAGCTCACAGACCAGCCTGGCGGTGTTGAGGTAATCCTGCCAGTGGATCAGGCTTACGTGGCTGTGGATATATCTCGCGGGCACCCCGATGACGACCGTCGGGACGCCGCCGCGATGTATGTGAATGCTCTTGGCATCGGTTCCGCCGCTTCGCCGTACGGCCATCTGGATCTCGATTTCCGCCTCGGAGGCGATCCCTGCGACGAGTTCGGCGAGCCGCCTGTTGGAGATCGCCGTGGGGTCATAGAAACGAATCTGCGGACCCTTGCCGAGGATCGCCTGGGGTTCGGTGAAGCCCGGAAGGTCATCCGCCGGGGTGCCCTCGAGGACGATTCCGACGTCTGGAGAGGCCTTTTCACTGGCGGTAACGGCGCCGCGGCAGCCAATTTCTTCCTGGGCGGCGCCGACACCGATGATCGTATTGGGGTGCTCGCGTGATGAGAACTCCAGCAGCGTCTCGACCATCAGGGAGATCCCCGCCCTATTGTCGAAGGCCTTCGAGCTGAGAATGTCCGGGTCCTTCAGCTCGGTGAACTCGGCATGGGGGACGATGGTATCGCCGATTTGAATACCCATCCCGGCGACCGCCTCATCGCTGGTGGCGCCGATGTCGATGTACATATCCTCGAGCTTGAGGAGCTGCTCGCGATTCTTGGCGCTGAGGAAGTGGGGCGGGGTTGAGCCGATGACTCCGGGGACCTTACCGTCGGAGGTGATGATGTCCACCCGCTGGCTGAGCAGGACGTGGGCCCACCATCCTCCCAGCGGGACGAAGTTGACCAGGCCCTCCTTCGTGATGCTCTGCACCATGAAGCCTACCTCGTCCATGTGCCCGTCGATGAGGACCCGGGGAGAGTCAGCCCCGCCGGACCTCTCGCAGAGGATGCTGCCGAGTCCATCGTAGGAGAGCTCTCCTACCCCCTCGAGATTTTCACGGATCAGCGCCCGCACCTCGTCCTCGGCGCCGGGCGCGCCGGCGCATAGGGTGAGAGCGCGCAGGAGGTCCTTCATTTCCTGTTCATTGCGACTCATGTCTGTTTCCCCTGCTGCTGTTGGTAAGACCGGTTCGCCTTCCCGTGGGAGGGCGTTCCGCTCAGGCGTTTGTTTTGAGGCGCCCGGAGATGCCGTGCGGGCCCGCGACCTGTCCCATGGGCACATCGACGACAAGGCGCTCACCGAAGACGCTCTGGCCGGCTGTGAGATACTGGTCAAGATAGTGATCGAGGACCCTGGCGAGAATCTCCTCCGCCCGCTTCGCGGAGCCCGGTGAGGGCAGCTCGATGCTGTAGCTGGTGACCTCTCGCTTGACGAGGTCTTTTGCCGACCCGCCGCGCAGGCTAGCCCAGTCATGGATCGCCTTGCGTACCACGGCATTGTGCCCGGTCTGAATGATTTCAGCCGACAGTATGGAGCTTTCGTTCTTTCGGAGCGTCAACTCCAGAAAGACGATGTTCTCGTCCTGTATAGAGACCACCAGGTCACCTCATAAAGGGTTCAAAACGAGCGCCAAGCATCCCGAATCGAGTGGCTAAAATCAAAGAAAAAGGAGGGCTGGGGGGGACCCTCGTGGGGCCGTTTGCCGGGTCCGACAGTGGATATTCAGGCCGGCTTCTCGGTATGTTTTTCCGGGATATTTCCATAAGTCTCGCTGGCAGAAGGGAAATCGCCTTCTCGAACATCCCGGCAGTAGCTTTCGATAGCCTCGATCGCGATCGAACGAAGCTGGGCATATTGGCGTACAAATTTTGGTTTTTTCCCCACGCTGAGACCCAGCAGATCGGAGAAAACGAGGATCTGTCCATCGCAGTTCGAGCCGGCTCCTATGCCGATGGTCGGCACCTCCAACGCACCCGTGATCCTGGCCGCCAGCGCCGCCGGGATGCCCTCGAGCACTATGCTGAAGACGTTCGCCTCCTCGAGGGCGAGAGCATCATCGAGCAGCCGCCGCGCATCCTCGGCCGCTTTCCCCTGGATCTTGTAGCCGCCCATGGCATGGACCGACTGGGGCGTCAGGCCGATATGTCCCATCACGGGGATCCCATTGGCGGCCAGCCGGGCCGCCAATGGGGCGCGGGAGGCGCCGCCCTCGAGCTTGACGGCCTCGGCCCCGGCCTTGAGGAAGGCCACGGCGTTGGCGAGCGCGTTTTCGATGCTCGCCTGGTAGCTTCCGAACGGCATATCGGCGACCAGCATGGCGCGGCTGGACCCGCGCTTGACTGCCCTGACGGCCGAGAGCATCTCCTCCATCGATACCGGCAGGGTGGTTTCGTAGCCCAGCGAGGTGTTCGCGAGGCTGTCGCCGACAAGGATCAGGTCAACCCCCGCCTCCTCGAGAATCGAGGCGCCCAGGCAGTCGAAGGCGGTCAGGGCGGTGATCTTTTCTCCGGCGAGCTTGCGGGTCTTCAGGCCCGTGGTGGTCACCTTGTCCTTGCCGGGGTGATTGTTTTCGGGGCCGGCCAGATGGCTCATCGAATCGGGTCCGTTTGCCGCAGAGGTTTCATGTGGTCATCTCCTGCCGGATGTGGTTTTGCTCATCGACCAGGATGATCGCGGGTTCGTGAGCGCGCAACTCGTCCTCGGTGTACTCAGCGTAGCTCGCGAGGATGACCAGATCGTCTTCGGCGCACAGGTGCGCCGCCGCTCCATTGATACAGATCGTTCCCGAGCCGCGAGGACCCGGGATTGCATAGGTCGCCAGCCTCGAGCCATTGGTGATGTTGTAGATTCGCACCTCCTCGTGCTCGAGGATGTCGGCGGCCTCGAGCAGCCCGGCATCCACCGTGACGCTGCCGGTGTAGTCGAGATCGGCCCCGGTGACCCGTGCGCGGTGAATTTTGGATTTCAGGAGTCTTCGTTTCATGGATTTCTGTTCCAGCCACCTTCTTGCCTGCCTGGTGGAGAGGGCAGGAGAAGAAAATACGGAAGAAGAGGGTATAATTCTAATAAATAAACAATATACTCAACCATAGTTTTAAACTATATCTCGCTATTGGAGAGACGGGGTGGATCTGAACCGTTTGAGGGGCTTCTACACGGTCGTGAAGCAGGGGGGATTTACCGCCGCGGCGCAGCGTCTGCGGCTCTCCCAGCCCAGCATAAGCCTCCAGGTGAAGAACCTGGAGCAGGAGATGGGGCTGCGATTACTCCAGCGTCATCCGCGTGGCGTGACGCCCACGAGGGAAGGGCAGGTGCTCTACGAGATGGCCCGGAAGCTGTTTGAGACCGAGGAGGAGATCGATGCGGTCTTCAGCGGCCAGGCGCAATACGAAGGTACCAGCCTGAGGGTCTCGACCAACCAGTCCATCGCCACCCATCTGCTGCCGCCCTTGCTGGAAAAATACCGGGGTCTCTTTCCAAAGGTCGAGATCAACATCCACAATATGCGGACCGCCGGGATCATCAGCTCGGTTCAGAAGGCGCAGACTGATGTCGGCATTATCCTCATTGACCCCCAGAGCGAAGACCTCGAGGCGAGACCGGTCGCGCCCTGCGAGATGATCCTCATAACCCCTGTCGACCACCCGCTGAGCCATCGCCGCAAGGTTTCTCTCGTCGATATCACGGAGTATCCATTTCTTTCCTACACCCAGGAAACCGAGATCCGCCGTTTCATCGACCAGCCCTTCGATCACAGGAAGCTGAAAACATCCGTCGTCATGGCGCTTGGCTCCACGGACCTGATCATCAACTACGTCGGTCTCGGCTACGGCATCTCCATCATTCACAACCTCAACATCGATGCGGCCCGCCGCGACCTGCACATGAGGAGCCTGAAGGCGCACTATCCCCGCCAGTACATCTACCTGGTCACCAGGAGGGGAGAGGGGCTCACCCCGGCGGTAAGGGGATTCTGCGAGTTGTTCTGAAGGAGGCGCCCGGCTTCCGGGTTTCGTTTGTTCGCCGGGTATTGATTGTCGGGCGTTCCTGGGCAAAAATGGCGGCTTGAAAAACCCGTGGAGGATAATCAGCGGAAAATGACCGTGGCAGGCAGGAAACGGAAACTCTTTGAGCTGGAAGAGGCCAGGAGTACTCTCCCCCTGGTCTCGAGGATCGTCAGCGATATCGTCGAGATCACCGCCACCATGGGGGAGGTCTATCTCGAGGTCCGCCAGGCGGCGGAACTGCTCGACCGGGACCGTATCGAGGAGCTCCGGAGCCGGCTTGTCGAGCTTGCCGATGCGCACTTGGATCTATTCGAGGAGCTTGCCACCCTGGGCGTCGAGATGAAGGACCCGGAGATCGGCCTGGTTGATTTCCCCGCTCGTCTCGATGGCCGTATCGTCTATCTCTGCTGGAAGCTGGGCGAGGAGACCATCGACCATTGGCACGAGTTGACGACCGGTTTCGGCGGGCGTGAACCCGTGGAGGGGAATTTCGACCCGGCCACGGCCGCCAGCTCGAACGAGGCCTGAGCCGGGTCAGTCCCCGGCGCGCCGGATGAATTTTCCGGTCGTTGTATCTACGCGGACGATCTCACCGTTGGAGATATGCTCGGGAACCTGGATCACCAGGCCTGTTTCCAGGGTGGCGTTCTTCTGCCTGGCGGTCGCCGAGTTGCCCTTTACGGCCGGATCGCATTCGGTGATGGAGATTTCCACCGTCAGGGGCAGCTCGATCCCGATCACCTCTTCTTCGAGAACCAGGGAGCGAATGCCATCGAGGTTGTCCACCAGGTAGCCGGCCTCTTCACTGAAGCCATCGATCGGCAGGGCGAATTGGTCGTAGCTGTCCATGTCCATGAAGTGAAGATCGGTCGTATCCCGGTAGAGGAACTGGACGTGTCGCTTTTCGAAGTCCGGCTCGATGGCCGTATCCCCGCTGCGAAAGGGCTTGTCGACCTTCTGCTTGGTCCTCAGGTTCCTCGCGCGGACCTTCCAGATGGTATTTCCGCCGCGCGAGGAAGGAGTCTGCATGGTGATCTTTTCGATCATGCAGGGGTGGCCATCGATATCGATGATCTGGCCTCTCTTGAAGTCACCGGGGTTCAGCATGTCGCCTCAGGTCTTTCTCGCGTTTTGGAAGGGTCACATTGAGGCTCAAACGACACGACAGATCAAGTCTGTTCAAGAGGCTTCTTTGTCCTGCCGCCGCGGCCGGTCTCAGGCCCCGGCCTCCACCGTCGCGCCCCGGTTGCGGGGCCGTGTTACCCGTATCTCGCCGTCGTGGAGTCCGAAACGCTTCCTGAGCTCTTCGGCCGCGGTCTCCGCCTCCCGCTGTCCCGGCAGGAGGGCGTAGAGGGTCGGTCCCCAGGAGCTCTGCCCCACCCCCTCGATGCCCGCCCCGCGCAGGTGCCGCGCGATCTTGGCCGCCAGGTCGGTGGAGAAGGCGCCGCCCTGGGCCTCCTGGAAAGGTTCGCCTGCCAGCAGCCCGAATTCATGGAGAGCCCGGGAAAAGGCCGGCCAGTCATCATTTTCGGCGGCGGTCAGCAGGCCCTTGTCGAGGAGGGCCTCGAGGCGGCCTACCGTCTCCGCGGGTATGGCGCCGAGTTGTTCGAAGCAGTCGGCCTCCTGTTGGCCGCTGAGGCCGTGGTGTCCCGGAGCGATCACGAGAAGAAAACGCCAGGCCCGCGGAAGCTCGATACGAGCGCGTAGCGCCGAGAGCTCCCGCTCCTCTGTTTTTCCGCCATCGATGAGGAAGCCGCCGCGCTCGAATCCATGTACCCCGATGGCTGAGCGTCGTCCGCGGTCGGTACGACCGGCGACGGTCTCGATTTCTCCATCGAGCCCGAGGAGGTTCGAGCAGGCGGTCGAGACAGCCATGCCGAGCTGGGTCCCGGTTCCGAGGCCCAGGTGATCTCCGGGGCAGGAGGCGATCTCGATGTTGAAGCGGGCGTCACACTCTGTGTGTTTCCTGAAACGGCAGATGAAATCCGTTACGCGGCCGGCGACAGGGTCTTCGGCGGCCACCCGGTCTCCATCCGGCGAGAGCCTGGCGGCCAGGTGGACGCCGGGACTGTCCACCATCACTCCCGCTCCCGCGTAGAGCCTGCCGCTGGAGCCCACCGGGTCTATGAGCCCGAAGTGGAGACGGCTGCCGGTTTCGATGATCACGCTCTCGGGTGCCGGGCTCACCTGGTCTCATTCCCGGCCGCCTGGCGCCGCCGGGCCTCTTCCACATGGTCTCTCAGCAGCGAGAAGGCGCGGTGTTCGGCCTCTGCCCCGGTCTTGTCGACGAGAACCTGTAATTCATCGAGCTGCCGCAGGATGTCCCCGGGCGGCAGGAAGGCTGTACGGCTGGCGAGGATCGCCGCCTCCAGCACGGCGTTGCGGGCACGGTTGAATCCCAGCAGGTCTCGGAGTCGCTCGCTGTGGACCACCCTGCAGCGGATGCGGGTGCGCTCTTCCCGGTCGTCGAGCTCATCTACCCGGAACTCGTAGAAGCGGCAGGCGTTCTGGAGGTAGCGGCCCGTGATTTCCCGAGTCGCCGCCAGCGGTGTCTCGGCTTTCCCGATGGTTGCCCGGGCGATGAGCTCTACATCGTCGGTGATGTGGAAGACGCCCTCGCCGTGGCGCTTGAGGTTGCGGTAGGTCCTCGATGAGGTGTAGGGCTTCAGGAGAAGGCTTTCCATTCCCTCCGAGGCCAGGGGGCCCATCGGGGAGATGTTCACGTCCTCGAGTACGCCCTCCTCGTGGTCCGGGTTCAGGGTGGTCACGACGCCTTCGATGATGAGCTCCCCGGCGCCGCTCATGCGGTCTCCTGGACCGGCTGCGGGCGCTCGAGGCCCGCGAGGCGGAGAAAGCCCGAAAGGAGCGCGTGGCCGTGCTCTGTGAGAACGCTTTCAGGATGGAACTGGATGCCCCAGATCTTGTGTTGGCGGTGCCTGATCGCCATAACGATGCCGTCTTCGGTGCGGGCGCAGACCTCGAGCTCCGCGGGGAGGTCCTCCTCGGAGACCGCCAGGGAGTGGTAGCGGCCGGCGAGGAAAGCATCGGGGAGCTCTTCGAACAGGCCCTCTCCATCGTGGAGGATCCTGGAGGCTTTGCCGTGACACGGCTCGACCCGGATGATCAGAGCATCGCAGGCGGCGGCGATCGCCTGGTGACCGAGACAGACGCCGAGGATGGGAATTTCCGAGCCCAGCTGGCGTACGGCCTCGATGCAGACGCCGGCGCCTGCAGGAGCGCAGGGGCCGGGCGAGAGAACGAGAGCGTCCGGAGACCGCTCGCGGATCCCTCCGGGCGTGATGGCATCGTTGCGAACGACCTCACAGTCGTGGCCCAGCTCCTCGAGGTAGCGGGCGAGGTTGTAGACGAAGCTGTCGAAATTGTCGATGAGTAGGATCATGCCGGTCGCCGCTCTGCGCTGCGTTGCGGGGAAAAGCCGAGAATAGACCATCGTCCCCGTGAAGACAAGCCGTCCGCTACGCCGTCTCAGGGCCTGCGGCCAGGCCTTTGGTCGTCATCGCGGCGTTCAGGCTCATCATCGGGCCGTCCCCTGCGAGGGAAGGGGAAGGCTGGGCGCCCGCGCCCGGGCTCCCTGCGCTCGTCGAAGGATTCTCCGCGCTGTGGACCCTTTGCGAGAAAGTCGGCCACAGCGCCCTTGTCGGCAAGCTGCCGATGGATGAACCGGGCGCGGCGGGTGGCGAAGCCCGCGATTCCCCGGCCCCCGGTATCGAGCGACCCGTCGAATTCAGCGAGCGGGTGCTCAGGTTGTTCCTCGGCCCTGACCGCGGCGCCGATTCGCTTATTGGCCACCTGGATCTTCGCGATGATGTTTTTTTCCGAGCAGGCTCCCTTCATGAGGGAGCGTACTTTTTCGAGATAGAGAGCCCGCCAGGACTTATTGCCCAGGACCCGGTCGATGAGAGCCTTGTTGCGTATGAAGGGCCTGAAGATATCCAGTCCCTCCATTTGCGCCTGGGACCTGCCGTAGGTGAACTTGCCGAAGGCCTCGTTCATGTCCCAGGGGATGAAGGTGAAGCGGTTCTTCTCGAAGGCGTAGATGTAGCCGTTGTGCCCCATGCCGGTGTAGCTGTCGAGATTGGCGAGGATGTGGTTGGCTGCCAGCCAGTGGAGGAAGCTCTCGACGTCGAGATGCTTCTTGAGGTCGCCGTCATCTCCGCGTCTCACCGCCTCGAGCAGGTAGGAGAGGGCCGGTCCGCGCGCGCTTCCCTCCTTGCTGATGAAGCCCTCGTAGGGTTGGCGCTGGCCGCCGCGCCTGCGCTGGCGGCTCTCCCCGAAGGGATCGCCCACGCCCTCGATCTTGAAGAGGTCGCCGTCGTTGTCAGGATAATGAGCGCCGAGGAATTTCTTGTCGACCTGTTCAACCAGCGAGTAGACGCCGAGGTTGAAGTCGTCGTGGATGCCGGGCACTCTCAGCGTGAGCGTTACGTGGGTCGCCCGCGGAGCCTTGATGCCGGCCTCGGCGAAGAGCGCGTAGCTGACCACTTCCCGCACTCGCGAGGGATCCTTGAACGGGTGGTGCAGGTTCAGGGTCGATTGTCCGTGGAGCTTCTTCGTGCCGCCGAAGTAGCCCAGGTTGACCTTGAAGGACTTATGCGGCCCGCGGCCGCCGAAGGTGGAGTTGCCCTTGTAGCGCACGCCGGCGCCATCGATGCGCTTGCCGTTGTAGATCACCGAGGTCTCGGTGAAGATGAAGGGATTGCGCTGCAGGCGCTCCCAGCTTTCTTTCGTCACCGCCAGCGTTACAGAGGCCGGCTTGCCTGCGGCAAAGAGGTTGACGGTTTCGGTTTTCTTCTTCGTTGTTTCCTGGGCCGCGGCCGGCGCCGATGCCAGCAGGCCGAAGATGAGCAGAAGCGCTGGGGCGATCCTGGTTTTCATTTGGAGTTTCTCCTGGACAGGTTTCACGGCTCGGCCCGTCTGCCGCTATGGCGATGAGAGCCTGCCGGGCAAGGCGAACTATTGTAAACCCCGCGGCTGGCCGGGAGGCTCAATTCTTCGCCGGGAAGAACTTTTCGACAAGCTCCTCGTCCGGCGGCGGCGTCAGCAGGGTGACGATGACCATCACCGCGGTGGTGATTGCGACGATGAAGGCGACCGGCATCATTCCCAGGATCAGGAACTCTCCCTCGTGCTCCGCCAGGCTGAGGAGATAACCGGCAGTTTCGAGTACCGCCAGGGTCAGGACCCCGGCAATGGCTCCCTGCTTGTTGCTGCGTTTCCAGTAGAGCGCCGCGAAGAGGATGGGGAAGAGGCCGGCGAAGCCGGTGAAGCACCATATGCCGAGATCGAAGACCGACTGGGTATTGCTCAGCCCTATGAGGTAGCAGATCAGCACGATCAGGACGACGAAGCCTCTTCCGAGCAGGATCTTCTTTTCGTCGCTGATCCCATCCTTGCCGAAGTGGTGGGAGATGATGTCGTTGGTGAAGAGGCTGCTGAGGCAGAGAAATTGCGAGTCCATGCTCGACATGATCGCGGCGAGCACCCCGGCGCCGATGAGTCCGGCCAGTACCTCGCCCGAGTAGCGCGCGACCATCACGCCGAGCACGGCATTCGGGTTGGTTGTATCCGGCAGGACACCGAAGGCCCACATGCCAAGCAGCACGCAGGGCACCCAGGTGATCAGGATGCAGATCGGGTGGGCGACGACGGTAAGCTTGAAGTTGCTCGCTTTCTTGGCGGTCAGCCAGTGCTGGAAGAGATGGGGGAACATACCCACCGACAGCGGGATGAAGCAATAGGTCAGGAATTGCCACTGTCCGATCAATCCCTCCCTGGCCATGCGCGAGTTTTTAGCCTCGTTAGCCAGCAGCTTTTTAGATGCTTCCACTGGACCGCCAAGCTCCTTGGTGATGACATAGAAGGCGATCAGCCCCATGACCATGAAGACGAGGGTCTGCATGGTATTGGCCCAGGCGGTGGCTCGCATGCCTCCGAAAAAGACGTAGAAGAGCACCACGAGGCAGACGATCGCCATGCCGGCCCATTTCGGCACGGCGCCGCGCGGGGCTTTCGCTACCAGGGCGCCGACGGCTTTTTTCCACTCGGGCGCCTTGCTGAGGTTCATGAAGAGACCCTTGCGCTTGGGATGGAGCGAACCTGTAGCGGCCAGGGTACCAGTCTCCGCATTGTAGGTCAGATGCCCCTCCCAATCGGTGACTGTTACAGTTCCGGTTTCCTGGTTGTAGGCCGCACGTTTTTTCCATGGGGGAGGAATGTTCAGCTCGCCGATGTCTGCCTTGAGTTCAACAGTTGTGACCTTGTCGCTACTGAAGGTCTCCGGGGTGACGCCTTCGATGAAGCGTCCGGCGCCGATCACGCCCATCAGGATGTAGAGGACGACGAAGCATACCACCAGCGGGAAGAGAAGCAGCGCCACGCCGTCAGATTGGTAGCGGTCACGGAAATAGGCAATCTGGGTGACGTAGCCGTGTTTTTTCCCCAGCGCCCAGACCTTGGCGCCGATGAGGAAGAAGATCGCGGCATGGATGATGCCCGACCAGGAGGCCATGAGTCCGTAGACCCCGATTCCGAATTCGAAGGTCTTGCCGGTCGAGCCGATGAGGGCGAAGGCGGTCATCGTGGTGCCGAAGACCGACATCAGCAGCATGAAGGGACCGATGCCGCGGCTGGCGAGGAAGAAGTCGCCTGAGCTTTTCTTCAGAAGCCGTCCGGCGAAGATTCCCAGGAAGAGCAGCAGGGCGAGGTAGCAGAGGATGATCGTGAAGGACATCAGCTGGCCTCCTCTTTTCCCGCATCAGCCGCGGCCTTGCCGGTCTCTTCCTCCTCGTCGAGGTGATCCGGCCAGCAGAACTTCACAGCCACCAGGCCGACGAGCCCGGCCGCCAGCGAGATCCCGGCGTGCCAGGCGAGCCCGATCGGCATGAAGCCGAGGACCAGCGGCTCCTTCGCATCCCACCACCACCAGTCGTGGTGGAGGATGGCCAGCAGGAGGATCAGTACAATGACCAGGATTCGCATGATGCCCGTCTCGGGTCGTTTGAAGGTGGTGGAGTCTTCCGGATTGCGCATGATCATGCGAAAGCGGCGGGCGGCTGTCAAGTCGCCACCGTCCTGATGCCCGGGGTGAATCACCCGCGGGCACATGTTAGGATACGCCACGGCTTGCGGGTCTCTGTTTGAGAGGAAAATGTGGACGAGCTGATTCGGCTGGAAAAATTGAAGCGCTACTATGGCGCGCATCTCGCTTTCGAGGCTGAGGAGGTGGTTTTCCCGCCCGGAGTCATTGGGCTGCTGGGCCCCAACGGGGCCGGCAAGTCGACCCTGCTGAACATACTCATGGGGCTCCTGGAGCCGTCATCGGGCAGGGCCTGGATGCTGGGCTTCGATGCGGCGAAGGAGTCTCGCGAGGTGAGATCCCGGGTGGGCTATATGCCCGAGAACGACAGCTTCGTCGCCGGGCTCTCGGTGCTGCAGTTCGTGTCGCTCGCCGGTGAGTTGCACGGCCTGAGACCGGTCGATGCTCGCCGTCGCGCCCACGAGGTGCTCTCGCTGCTGGGTCTCGAGGAGGCGCGCTACCGCCTCATCGAGGAGCAGCCAACCGGTATCCGCCAGCGCGCCAAGCTCGCCCAGGCGCTCATCAACAATCCGGACCTGGTCATCCTCGATGAGCCGACCAATGGTCTCGATCCGGCCGGGCGCTCGGCGATGCTGGAGCTCATCTCGCGTCTTCACAGGGAGCAGGGGAAATCGATCCTGTTCTCGAGCCATCTGCTCGGTGATGTCGAGCGGGTCTGCGATTCGGTCGTCATCCTCGACAAGGGGAAGGTCCTGGCGCACGGAGCGGTGGCGGCGCTTGCCTCTTCGCGTACCAACAGCTACCGGCTCCAGGTCTCCGGCTCCGCGGAGGTCTGCGGACGGCTCCTCAGGGAGCGCGGGGTTCGCCTTGAGGCCCTGCCTTCGAAGGCCGGGGCGCCGTCGCAGGACTTCATTGCCATCCTTCCGGAGGGGGCCGACACGAAGCTGCTCTTTGAGGCCTTTGCCGCGGGGGGAGAGGGTGAGCCCGGCTGCCTGCTCTCGGGGCTCTGGCCCCATGAGGAGAACCTGGAAACGGTATTTGAGCGCATCGTCGCCGGTGAAGCCGGGGGGAGCCCCAATGACTGAAGAGTCCCTGGAAATCAACGAGTCCGACCTGCTCTCGCCTTCTCCGGAAGCTACGGTTGTCGACCGTTGGACGCTCAGCTCCGCGCCCAGGGAGTCGCGCGCGGCCGCGATGGCCTGGTGGCCTGTGGCTCGCATCGGCCTGAAGCTCGTTGTCAAGCGGAGGATCTTCAAGGTCTTCATAGGCCTTGGCCTCATCAACTTTCTGTTCTTCAGCGCCATGATTTATTTTCTCGCAGGGCTCGCTGCCCAGCTGAAGGGACAGCGCTTCGGGCAGGGGCCGCTGGAGTTCGCCAGGAACTTCATCTTCACCGGCACGGGTGAATCTTTCAGGGACTTTATCACGAGTCAGAATACCGTCGTCATGCTGTTGCTGGCCATCAGCGGAGCGGTGCTGGTGGGAAACGATTTTCGTTTCAGATCGCTCACCTTCTATCTCTCCAAGCCGCTGGAGCGCTGGCAGTATTTTCTCGGCAAGCTGGTGGCCACCTCCCTGCTGGTCAGCATGCTGACCCTGCTGCCCTGCCTCGCGCTCTTTATCGAGTACGGTCTGTTCGGCGATACCTTTGATTATTTTTTCGAGTCCCGGCGCATTCTCTTCGGGATCCTGGCCTACGGACTGCTCGTCAGCATCGGCATGTCGATCCTGCTGCTGGGGGTAGCCGCGCTTCTGCAGAGAACGATCTCGATCGTCATGGTCTGGGGGTTGATTTTCATATTCCTGCCGATCGTTACCGAGGTCGTTCACGAGGCCGCCAGGAGTTCTGAGTACTGGAAGCTGCTCGATTTCTGGTTCCTGCTGCAATGGTGTTCCAACGCTTTCTTCGGTATCGAGTCCGAGCTCTACAGCGGACAGCCCTGGTGTCCCATCGCCGCCCTGGCGGCCTGGTTTGGCGCGGCTCTCTGGGCCTTCTGGAGCAAGACCCGCGCGGTGGAGGTGGTCTCATGAACCCGGTCTCGATTCGCGACCTGGCCAAGTGGTACGGTGAGATCGCCGGCCTCAATAAGGTGAACCTGGAGCTGCAGCCGGGGATCACCGGTCTCGTGGGTCCCAACGGCGCCGGCAAGTCGACCCTCATGAAGATCCTGACCGGGCAGCTGAAGGCATCTTACGGTGAGGCTCTCATCTTCGGCAAGGACGTCTGGAAGACCCCTGCGGCTCGCCGCAGGCTGGGCTACTCGCCCGAGGGAGACTCTTTTTACGAGGATATGAGCGTGCTCGCCTTTGTCCGCGCCATGGGGCGTCTTTGCGGTCTCGGCGGCTCAGCCGATGCCCTCGCGCGCGAGGCGCTTGGTAAGACCGGCGCTCTCGGGTTTGCCGGCAAGCGTCTGAAGGCCTGCTCCAAGGGGATGCGCCAGCGCGCCAAGCTGGCCCAGGCCCTGGTTCACAAGCCTGACATCCTGGTGCTCGATGAGCCGCTCAACGGGATCGATGCCACCGGCCGCCGCGAGATGCTGCGGCTCTTTGAAGAGCTCGCCGGCGCCGGCGCCACGGTCATCGTCTCGAGCCACATCCTCGAGGAGATCGAGGCGGTGACCAGCCGCATCGTATTTCTCGCGCAGGGCAAGGTCATCGCCTCGGGAGCCCTGGCCGAGGTCCGTGGTCTTCTCAAGGACCACCCGCTGAAGCTGCTTGTCACCGCCAGCGATCCGAGAAAGCTCGGGGCGCGGCTGCTGGAGTCCGGTCTGGTCACGGGTATCGTTTTCCAGCGCCGCGCCGGAGAGCTTGCGGAAGACGATCTCGTTCTCAGCGTACCCCAGGTTGAGAGCTTCTACCGCGCGCTGCCCGGCCTGGCCCGGGAGCTCGGGATCGGCATCGATCGCCTGGTTCCGCTCGATGCTTCGGCCGAGGCCGTCTTCGGCTACCTGGTCGGCGAAGAGATGGGAGGCAGCGCGTGAACTCCTGGCTCTACCTCGTCTATTTCAGCTTCCGGCGCCAGCTGCGTCCCCGGCGTCTCGTCGTGGCCTTCATCCTGTTCGCGGTCATCGCTCTCCTGGTGGGCTTCAGGGGGTTTTTCGAGCCATGGAAGGTCAAGAGCTTCGGTCGCTGGATCATCGCCTTGCCGTTCTGCCGGTTCTTCCTGCCGATTATCACCCTGACCCTGGGGACCGCCATCATCGGGGATGATCGCGAGGATAAGACGCTGGTCTATCTCTCGATCCGGCCGATTTCGCGCTCGAGCATGTATCTTGCGAAGCTGCTCGGCAGTCTTCCGCTGGCGCTGGGGATCTCACTCGGGGCGGTCTTCGGACTCTGTGCCGTCGCCTCGTTCTTCGGTGGTCCACCGCTGCCGCTGTCGGAGCTGGCCTGGATGTTTCTGCCCACGATCGCCTGCGGCACCCTCGCCTACCTGGCCTTCTTCGGCTGGCTGGGCGCGGTTTTCCGCCACGCGACGCTGATCGGTATCGCCCATGTTTTCCTGGTGGAGTTCTTCATGGGCCAGGTGCCGGGTGTTCTCAAGCGGATATCGATCAGCTTCTACGTCCGCTGTATGCTCTACGATGCCGGGGGGGAGCACGGTATCGGGCCGAGGAACCAGGCGATCTTTCAGCCGGTCGGGGGCGACGAGGCGGCCATCACGCTCATCTCGGTGGCGGTTGGCTTCCTGCTCCTGGGGATGTACTGGTTCTCCAGGCGTGAATACCGCGACCTGACCTGAGCGGCGGCTCCCGGATCTTATTCTCCGAAGGATTCGCAGCCGAGCTCATCACTGTCAAGATCGGGCAGCGCCTCGTAGAGCGGGGGTGGAGGAGCCTCGCCCTGCCTGAAGACGAAGTTCAGCAGTCCGACTCCGTCGTCCAGGTCGATGCGGCCGCTGTCGTCGACATCGGCGGCCTCGAGGCAGGGCAGCTCGGCGCCGGTGAAGGCGTGCAGCAGGATCCTGACGGCATCGCTCACGTTCCAGCTCGCGTTGTTGTCCACGTCTCCCCGGATGAAGGCCTGCCCGGGCGCCGAGAACTCCAGCTCGGCCGAGAGGGAGAGATCGCTGGAGCCGAGGTCGGTATTGTGCACCTCGATGGCCAGCACGTTGAGGCCGTTGCGCAGGCTGCCGCGGAACTCGGTGAGGTCGATGACCTCATCGAAGACACCCGCGCCCCCGGTGATCTCGTGCGTGGCGCTCGCCAGCTCGTCGAAGGCAGGTGGAACGCCATCGAGATTGGCGCGGGCAACCTCGGTGCCGTTGATGTAGGCGACGAAGCTGTCATCGAAGCGGATGCTGAGCCTGAGGAAGTTCATGTTTTCACCGCCGCCGCTGAGCGGCCATTCGTGGCGGGCGTAGACCGCCGCCGCCTGGTTCTGCATCTCGAGGACGGAGGTCGCGTCGTCATCGTCGCCGTAGCCGATGCCGGTCGGGCCGCTCTGCCAGCCGTTGTCCCGCGGGCGGAAGTCCGGCAGGTTCCAGTTCTCCGGCATCTCCTCGGTGGCGATGATGTAGTCCCAGGAATCACCCTCCTCGATCGGCTTGAAGATGCTGCGGGGGTCCGGGGCGTAGGCATAGGCGGCCTCCAGGAGGCCGCTGCCGGCCGGGGTCTCCACCAGGATGTCGACCACCTGGAAATCTTCCGCCGGAGGCACCTCGGCGGTGATCTCCCAATTGCTGACGACGTTGACCTTGGGCGAGGGCGTCGCCAGGAAAGGGGCCAACCGGTCCACGAAGCTGACGGTTACCTCTCCTTCGAGCGGGAAGCCGTCGCCGAAGAGCTGGACCAGGTCTCCCCCGGCGAGGGGGCCCACGGCGGGCTGCACCGAGGTCAGCATGAAGGCGGGGAAGTCGTCGATGGTGATCCAGCCGGGGTCGTTTCCATCGGCCCCGGGGCCCGAGCCGAAGATGAGATCGGCTCCCCGGTCTCCGGAGTCGGCGCTTCTGCCACCGGCGCCTTCATTCATTTCCCAGCTCGCCCCGATGTAGGGATCCTCTCCGGGGGGCATGAACAGCTCGCGCTGGATCTCGTCTTCAAAGCGCTCGAAGCCCCAGATGGCGGCCGAACGCACAGCGCCGGTCAGGGCGGCGCCGTCAAAGAAGCCACCGCCGGGCTGGAACCTGGAGCCTATGCGGATGCGGTCGCTCCCGGAGAGATTCATCGCCAGGTCGTCGCTGGCGATCTGCCGGCCATCGAGATAGATCGCCCGGCCTCGCTCGGAGAAGGTGCAGCAGATATTGTGCCATTCTCCTTCGGCCAGGTCGGCCGTAGCCACCAGCTCCGCGAAGTCTCCATCGGCCGCGGTCCTGGCCCTGATGTTGGCGGGCCGCACCTCGAGGATGAATGCGTCGGAGCCGTCCGCGGCCTCGATCGAGAAAAGGGTGCTGTAGATGAAATTAGCGAACTGGCCCTGCGCCGGTCCGCGGCGGAACCACGCCTGCAGGGTTCCCTCGTCGAGGGTTCCGCTGAAGCCTTCGGCGGTGGCGTAGGGTCCGGCGGTGAAGTCGAGGCCCATCATCCCGCCATCGGGGTCGGTATAGGTGTAGCCTCCGGGTATCCGGACAGAGGCGTTGGCTGTATCGATAATGATGTCGACGGCGCCGGATATTTTCGCGGCGGGCACCTCGGCTTCTATGTAGTCATCCCCGATGGTGACGGCGGGAGATTCCCGATCACCGAAAATGACATCCGGGTTGAGGCCGGGAAAGATGCCCAGGGCGTAGATCCTCATCGTATTGCCGCCCTCGAGCGGGCCGAAGGAGGGGTCGATGGAGGTGATCAGCAGCTGGGAGGCGATCAGCTCGGCTGAGAAGGAGAGATCGCTGGAGCCGAGATTGATGTTGTGGACCTCGGCGGCGAGCACGTGCCGCCCGGTGTCGAGCTCGGTCTGCTCGAGCAGGAACTCCTCATCGAAACCGTCCGGTCCGGTGATCTCATGCTCGACGGTCGCGTTGGCGTCAAATAGCGGCGGGGTTCCCTCGATGCCCCGCCGGGCGACCTCCTCGCCGTCGATGTAGGCTACGAAGGAATCATCATAGCGTACCCGCAGCTGCAGCCAGGCCTCGGCCAGCTCCTCGGGTACGTCGAATTCCAGGCGCATGTATACCGCGATGTAATTGTCGGACATGTCATCGAGGACGGTGGCATCATCGTCATCGCCGTAGCCGATGCCACCGGGGCCGCTTTCCCAGCCGGCGGCCTCAGCGTCGAAGTCGATCTCCGCCCAGTCCGCCGGTGGAGCTGACACGGCCCTGAAGTAGCGCCAGGTGTCTCCCTCTTGCAGGAGTGGAGTTTGCGCCTCGAGTTCGGTGACCGGGGCCAGGAGCAACGCGCACACCGGCAGGAAATAGACAAAAAGCTTCGTATTGGACATGGAGCCCTCCCGTGATCCTCGCAGAGGAGTGAGATCATCCGTAATCATTCGAATTCCGACCCTTCACCGCCCGCATTAAATTAGATTCGATCTGCGACGGTGAGACACGCTACCTATTGTAAGGATGACAATTCCCGACAATCCAGTGCCGCGGTAAATAATTTCCGCGCTGTCCGGTGGCGGGTCCTATTTCGTGCAATGGTAGACGAATGCGGGGGGCAGGTTCCGCCAGATCGTTCTCGATACCCGGACTTCAGAGAAGTTTTCATCCAGCAACGAGCGAAAACGCCGCCCGGTTGGCAGCCTGGCGGCGTGAAGGTAGGTGAAGGTGGCGAATTTTCCCCCGCTGGGGAGGGCATCGGTAACAGACTTCATGATCCTGTTCTGCAGGTCCGGATCGAAGGCCGCCCAGGGCAGGCTGGATATGATCGTGTCAGCATTTTCCTTGTCGAGCTTCCGAAGGTTCTCGACAATCTTCTCGGCCGAGTCGTTGACCACCCTGAGGTGGGGATACTTTTCCTGCACGATCGACACGAATTTTTCCCGCAGCTCGAGTCCCAGGTAGTTGTCCTGGTCGCCCAGGCGCTCTGCGATGGTGCCGGTGAAGGCTCCCGTGCCGGGCCCGAGCTCGACGACAGTCGCTGCGGTATCGAGCCCCGCGTCCTCGACCATCACCTCCGCCAACCTGCGAGAGCTGGGAAATACCGCCCCGGTGGATTTTGGGTGACGGATGAAATTGAAGAAAAACAGCAGGGATTCTTTCATTGGTGAGGTTCGTCTGCGGACCGCTTCTTTCAGGCGTTTCAGCGCGGAGTATAGCCAATCCATCCCGGGGGTGAAAGGAGGGTATCAGCCGCCGCAGGACTGGTAGTCGCAGTCCGCGAGCGGATCGGCGGTCGGGTCCACACCGCAGTCGTCGCGGCCGGGTGCCGGCGGCGGTGGTCCACCGAGGAAGAGGAACTGCAGCAGCTGGATGGCGTCGGTGATGTCGTTGCGGCCGTTGTCGTCCGCATCGGCCGCGTCAGTGCAGCTGGGCGTGGCGCTGCCGAGGAAGAGCCAGTTCAGGATGGTGATGGCATCGGTGATGTTGAGGCGCCCGCTGTCGTCGGCGTCTCCGCGCCGGAAGGTGCCGTCGGGGGCTCCACCGGTGACGATGATCTCGACCTCCGCTGAGGAGGTATTGTCCTGGAAGCCATGATCGTCGACCTCGACCTCGATCAGGTAGGCGCCGGGAGTATCAAAGGTGACCCGCGTAACCGGCTCACGGGGGTTTCTGATCACCGCGTCGACAGGGCCATCGATCTGGCGCCAGAGGAAGGAGACCTCCTGCTCACAGCCCTCGCCTCCGCCGTCAGAGGCGCTGGCGTCCAGCGTCACCGTGGCGGTTCCGTTCGAGAGGCGGATGTCAGGAGGATTCGGCGAGGTTCGCAGGTTGACCAGGGGAGGGGCGTTGAAGTCCAGTTCGGTCGACACCACCACGGTGATCGAGGCTCCCGACGAATCTTCGCCGCCAAAGCCGTCCTCTACCTCGAGGGCTATCTCGTACACTCCGGCCTGTGTAAAGATCACGTGGGTGTCCTTGAATTCCCGCGTATTGTCAGGGATCTCAGCGCCTCCCTCGGGCCCCTCGAGGATGGACCACCGGTAGTTCAGTCCCTGGTAGCCTCCGTCTCCATCATCGGAGTTCCTGCCGCGCAGCAGAACGTAGGCGCGTCCGCAGAAGGTGTCCAGGGTGACCGGGTCCTCCAGCATCAGGAAGATGCCGGGATCGATCGCGGTGATGGTGGCGGTTGGAGGGTTGTTGTCATTGGCGGAGTCCCTCAATTCAAGGTCCTCCTCGATGATTTTGCAGTGGGTGACAGCATCGATCCCTTCACAGAGGTCTTCAGCATCGAGCGGAAGTATCTCGGCGAGGGTGTCTTCGAGGAAGCTGCGGATGGTGCTCAGCACCTGGACGTTTCCCTCTTCGGGGACCGTGTAGATGCCGCTCTCGCGGGAGAAGAACTCCATCACGAAGGGGACCGTGAAGAGGGGCATGGATGCCTCGGTGGGCAGCACCCCGGGAACCGTGTTCGCGGTGAAGTTCTCCGTGGCGTAACGGTATTCGATAATCACACCGCCGTCATCGTTGCTCCTGATCCTTCCTGTAATCATATGGCCGAGGGAGTGCTCCGCGTCGGTCGGTTCGTAGCCGATGGCCTCTACCACGGCCGGCGTGACCGAGGTGATGGAGATGATGAAATCAGCGGCGCCGTCTTCAACGGCGGTAACCCTGACCTCGAAATAGATGCCAAAGAAATCTCCGCCGACGAAGGGGAAGCCCAGGGGGATCAGCTCGATCGCCTCACCGGTCCCGATGACATCGCCGGGCGACAGGCCCGAGAGGTCGAGGGAGCCCCCCTCGACCTCGATGCGCTCATTACCTATTCCGGGTTGCCCGCTGAGCCACTGGATCGCCTGGCGAAAGCCGCTGGTTTCTCCCCTGACGGGATTGCTCAGTGCCGAGTCGACGCAATTGCACCAGTCGAGGTTTTTATCGAGGAAGCAGGCATCGGGAACCATGAAGATGTTGGTGTTTTCATCGTTGAGCTCCACGCAGTCGAAATGCTGGGCCTCGAGGGGAGAGCCGCCCAACAGCAGCAGGCAGACCATGGCCGGGACCAGCGCTGCAAGCGGGAGGTTCCCTGCCTGGCAGGGTGGGGTGGAAGGGTGTGGGCGACCTGTCATGATTTTTCCTCGAAACAGCGGCAGCGCGTACCGGCCACGGGCGTGTCTCGACAGGCCCTGATCATCGGTTGGCGCGCGCTCGATGAATGGTTCCATTCCCCCCAACTCCTTTATTTTCCCGGCTGCACTTCGAAAAACAAAGCCGAAAACCGTTTCGATTCCCCTGCATGGGGGTTTCCTGCGTATCAAGGCGCTTCGAGAGGGTCCTGTGGGCTTTTCCAGGGTATTTACCCTGCGTAGTTTGGTACCTGGAGGAGTTTGCGTCATAATAGCCTGCGATTACGGCAGGGTTTTGTTTTCATTCGTTTTGGGATAGACCGGGAAAATGGCCGGCAGGAGACACAGATTGAATCGTCGCGGTGGCTCCGCCTCGAGACGTTATGGAGGCGCCGGGCGCGGCTCCAAGCAGGGGTTTCTCTTTCTGTGTCTGATCGGCGGGGTGGTTTTCGTTTTCGGCCTCGTCGTGGTCGTCGTGGTCAGCACCAGTGGTTCCGCTCCCCGCTCAGAAAGTCGCATCGTCGCCGATGGGAGTACGAACAGGCCGGTCTTCAGCCGTCTTGATTCTCCCGAGGAGGCCCCTGGAGTCCCTCCCGTTCCGGCAGTCCGCGAGGAGCCTGAGCCTGACCCGGAGCCCGAGCCTGAGGAGCTTCCCCCGTTCGAAGAGCCCCCGCCGCCGGACCCCGAGGTTCCGCCGGAGCCTCCCCCTGTGGAGCCACCGCCGGTGGTTGAGCCCCCGCGACCCCCGGCCGGGGAACCTTCGAAAGCCGCGCCGGCCGTCGTCGTCAACAAGGTCTTCAAGATGCTGGTCACCGGCAAGCTGGGCAAAGAGAACCTCTCTTCGAGCGACCCTCACACCTGGTCCCGGCTGGGCTATTGTCTTCAACATGAGGTGGCCGAGCAGCACTGGCTCGCATTTTTCGACGGCAAGGTGAAGGTCATAAGGAAGGCGGGTGAGAAGCAGGTCGGAGGAGCGAAGGTGCCGGAGGGTTTCCCCGATTCTGCCAGTAGGAAGAACCCCGGGCATCGCCTGGTGATTCACGCCACAGCGACCTTCGACGGCAACATCGAATTCCAGGGGTTGAAGACGGGGAGCAAGTATTCCTGCAGGCTCGATTGCAGCCTGGAGAAGCGCAAGGGCCGCGGCTTCCAGTCCACGAAGAGCTTCAGTGTCAAGGCGAAGATTACGCCCGCGGTGGCGGCGAGGGACGCGGACGGAGACCCGGCACAGCTGCGGATGGCTTATTACGCGGCGCTCGAAGAGCTCTGCCTGGAATTGCTCGGGATGGCCCCCTTCAAATCCTGAATCGCCGGGGGGGGATTGCAAGGGGGCTCAGCGCAGGCCGACAGCCTCGTAGACTCGCTCGACGGTGGCCTGGGCGGTCTGGCGGGCGCGGGCGGCGCCGGCCGCGAGAATCTCGAAGACCCCGCCGGGATCGCCTGCGAGCTCGGCACGTTTTTTTCGATAGGGCGCGAAGTAATCGAGCAGCTTCTCGAGCAGCTCCTTCTTGGCATCTCCATAGCCGTAGCCGCCGGCGCGGTAGCGCTCGCCCATGGCCTGCAGCTCCGCCTCGCTGGCGAAGAGCCTGTAGAGCTGGTACATGATGATCTCTTCGGGGTCCTTTGGCTCCTCAGGGGTACGCGAGTCGGTGACGATCTTTCCGATAGCCTTCTTCAGCTTTTTTTCCGAGGCGAACATCTCGAGGGTGTTGTCGTAGCTCTTGGACATCTTCTGCCCATCGATCCCGGGCACGACGGCGGTGGATTCTTCCACCTGGGCTTCGGGGATGACCAGGATCTCGCCGCCGTTGCCGTAGATGTGGTTGAGGCGCTGGGCGATATCGCGGGTGACCTCGATGTGCTGGACCTGGTCCTTGCCGACCGGGACCCTGTTGGAATCGTAGATCAGGATGTCTGAGGCCATCAGCACAGGATAGGCGAACAGCCCGTGGTCCGGCGCGATTCCCTTGGCGATCTTGTCCTTGTAGCTGTGGCAGCGTTCGAGAAGGCCCATCGGCGTGAGGGTCGAGAGCACCCAGGCCAGCTCCTGCACCTCCGGCACCTCCGAGTGCCGGAAGAAGGTCGTCTTTTCCGGATCGAGTCCCAGGGAGAGGTAATCGAGGGCGACCCCGAGGACGTTTTCCCTGAGGACCTCGGCGTCTCGAACCGTGGTCAGGGCGTGGTAGTCGGCTATGAAGTAATAGGAGTCGTGCTCATCCTGGCTCTGGATGTGCTGGCGGATGGCTCCAAAGTAATTGCCGATATGAAGTACGCCCGAGGGCTGGATGCCTGAGAGATAACGCATGGGGAATGTTTTCGCCGATAGAGGCCCGCACTTCAAGCGGCAGGTTCGTCCTGTTTTCGGGAATCGGCTTCATCTTCCCCGTCGAGCCAGTCGCGCGGATTGCGGAGCACCTCGAGCAGGCGCGCCTCTTCGGAGCCTTCCGCGGGCCGGGCATCGTAGTCCCAGCGTACCGCCGGTGGCAGCGACATCAGGATTGATTCGATCCGCCCGCCGGTTTTCAGCCCGAAGCTGGTTCCCCTGTCGTAGACCAGGTTGAACTCGACGTAGCGTCCGCGCCTCTGGAGCTGGTGCAGGCGCTCGGCTTCACCATAGGCCTCGTCCTTGCGGCGCTCGAGGATCGGCAGGTAGGCTCCGACAAAGGCCCTGCCGAGCGCTTCCCACATCGCCAGGGAGCTCTCGTCGGCATCCACGTAGTCGAAGAAGATTCCGCCGATTCCGCGAGCCTCGTCGCGGTGCGGAAGGTAGAAGTATTCATCGCATCCCTTCTTATAATCCGCGTAGAGAGAGGCGCCGTGGAGGTCGCAGGCGGCTTTCCACGCGCTGTGGAAGTGGACCGCGTCCTCTTCGTAGAGGTAGTGAGGCGTCAGGTCGGACCCGCCTCCGAACCATTTTTTTTCGCCTTTTTCAATATAGCGGAGATTGGCGTGTACGGTCGGCGCCCTGGGGTTGCGCGGGTGGAGGACGAGGGAAATCCCGGTAGCGTAGAAGCTCGAGCCGTCTCCGGGCAGGTCACCCGAGAAGTCTTCTCCCAGCTCCCCGTGGACCTCCGAGAAATTCACCCCTCCCTTTTCGAGCACGTCGCCATCGGTGAGCACCCTGCTTACGCCTCCGCCTCCCCCGGGCCGTTCCCAGGCGTCTTCCTGGAAGCGTCCTCCATCGATGCCTTCGATGGCTTCGCAGATGGCGCCTTGCAACTCGCGGGCGAAATCGCGGCAGCGTTCTCTCAAGGTATGGTCTCCGGTTTCTTGCTGGAAGAGGTCTTAATGTAACAGCCTGAGCACAGCATCCAAGCTTCGACCGGTTTCTTTGGGGGAGGGAGAGGACAAGGCGTCTTCCAGCGGAGGATAAAAACCTGTAGCCTGAGCGCTCTTCCCAGCAGAAGGATGCGGCATGAACGAGCTGAAAAAAGATGGGGTTCCGCCATCCGGCCGGCCTGTGGTCTTTGGAGAGGTGCTCTTCGATGACTTCGAAGATGGCCCCACCGTTATCGGAGGCGCGGCCTTCAATCTCGCCTGGAATCTCGAGAGCATCGGTCTTGGCCCGCTGCTGGTGAGCCGTGTCGGCCGCGACGAGCTTGGCGACAGGGCCCTGGAGATCATGGGCTCCTACGGGATGGATGTCTCCGGCATCCAGGCCGATGAGGAGCTTCCCACCGGTACCGTGAGCGTTAAGGTCAGCGCGGGACAGCCCGAGTTCGCGATCAACGACCGCCAGGCCTACGATGCGATCGACGCCGACGAGGCCCGGGAGGCGGTGGGCGCCATCGAGGTGAGCCTTCTCTATCACGGCAGCCTTGCGCTGCGCTCAGAACGTTCCCGGAGAGCGCTCGATGCGCTGGCTGCCGCTGGGCGGGGAAGAATCTTCGTCGATGTGAACCTGCGCCGCCCCTGGTGGGAGAAGGCCAGCGTGCTGGGCGATCTCTCCCGGGCGCGCTGGGCCAAGCTCAACGAGGAGGAACTCTTTGAGCTTTCCGATGTACCGGACTCTTCACCGGAAGGCCTGTTGGCGGCGGCCTTCGATTTCAGGCGGCAGCTCGATCTCGATCTCCTGCTCCTGACCCGCGGGGCCGATGGGGCGGCGCTGTTGCAGGCCGATGGCCAGTCGGTGGTCCTGCCGGCGATGGCCGTGGATGAGGTGGCCGATACGGTCGGTGCGGGAGACGCGATCACGGCTGTGACCATGCTAGGGCTCGTGCGCGGCTGGGATGGCGCCACGACCCTCGAGCGGGCGGTGGAGTTCGCGGCCTCGATCTGCGGTCTTGAGGGAGCGACCACGGACCGGCGCCGGCATTACGACGATTTCCTGGAGCGCTGGGAAGGATCGGGGTGGGAGACCTCGAGTCTGGGGGGCGGTCGATGATCGAGCGTAATGACCACAATCTCACCCGGGAGGTCGTCGACCTCACCGGGCTCACGGCCAGCGCCCTGGCCCGGAAGCTCCGGGTCAAGGCCGCTGATATTTCAGCCTGGATTCGCGGTAGGAGCTTGCCGCCGCCGGAGTGCGTCGAGGTTTTGCGCGAGCTCATTGAGCGCGCGGGGGTGAGCGAGCCGTTGCCGGGTCCGCGGGTCCAACGGCCCCGGCTCGAATCCAGGATTGTCTGCGCGGACAGCAGGGAATATTTCTCGCGTATTCCCGATGAGTCCGTTGATTGCATTCTAAGCGATATCCCCTATGGCATCGGGCTGGATGACTGGGATGTATTGCACGACAACAGCAACAGCGCCTATCTTGGCGCCAGCGAGGCGCAGAGAAAAGCCGGGCAGGTTTTCAAGCGCCGGCGCAAGCCGATCAGGGGCTGGTCAGCGGCGGATCGTGATATCCCGGCCCAGTATTACGAGTGGTGCGGTTCCTGGGCGGGAGAGTGGCTGCGGGTGCTGCGCCCGGGAGGTTCCGCGATGGTTTTCGCGGGGCGCCGGCTGGGGCACAGGTGTACCGCGGCCCTGGAGGATGCCGGTTTCAGCTACAGGGATATGCTGGCCTGGCTGCGTCCGCGGGCTGTCTTCCGGGCGCAGAGATTGAGTGTGGTCTACCGAAAGAGAGGAGCCCTGGCGGAGGCGAAAAAATGGCAGGGCTGGCGGGTAGGCAACCTGCGGCCGGCGTTTGAGCCCATCTCCTGGTTTTTCAAACCTTATGCCGACACCATCGCTGAGAACGTACTGGATCACGGGCTCGGCGCCATGAACGCCGAGCGTTTCTCCAGCCTGAGCGGCTCCAGCGACAATATTCTGAGGTTCGGCTTCGAGGAGGGAGAGGGCGGGCTCCACGAGGCGCAGAAACCCGTCGCTCTGCTCGAGGCGCTGATAGAACTCTGCACGATCCCCGGCCAGCTGGTCCTCGATCCTTTCATGGGCAGCGGCAGCACGGCCGTTGCGGCGGCTCGGTGCGGGCGGAGATACGTCGCGATAGAGCAGGACCGCGAGCTTTGCGACCTCGCCCGTGAACGGCTTGAGGGTGTTTCACAGGAGGGGCCGGGAGAGCCCGGCTCCGTCAGGGATTGAAATAGTCCGGCTCGCCGCCCGCCTTCCACTTGATGTTGCAGCCGATGCTGTTTTTCTGGTCTTCCAGCGGCGGCTGGCCGGCCAGGAGGGCATCGATGGCGGCTGAGAGATCGGCGCCCGTGGGGGTGCCGTTGTCCGGCCGGCTGTCATCGTACTGGCCGCGGTAGACCAGGCGGTGGGAGCTGTCGTAGAGAAAGAAGTCCGGGGTGCAGGCGGCACGATAGCTCTGTGCGACATCCTGGCTCTCGTCGTAGAGGTAGGGGAAGGTGTAGCCGGCGATGGAAATCTCCTCGGCCATTTTCTCGAAGCTGTCGTCGGGATGGGTCGAGACATCGTTGGCGCTGATGCCGATCACCTTCACGCCGCGTTCCTGGTAGCCCCTGGCGGTCTCCGCGAGATGCTCTCTCAGGTGCAGGACGAAGGGACAGTGGTTGCAGATAAACATCACCAGCAGGGGGCTGTCTTCGAGGTCCGAGAGGCTCACGGTGGAGCCGTCGGTGGCGGGCAGGCTGAAGCCGGGGGCCGGGGTTCCCAGGTCGACCATGGTTGAAGCGGTTTTTACCATTGAGGTCAGTCTCCTTTGGTTCGGTTACTTTTTGAGCTCACGGATGCTGATATTACGAAAGCGCACCTTGGCCCCATTGGGCCATCCCTTGCCGCCGTGAACCTGGATCGCGACGCTGCCGGCATCAGGTATGCGTTTTTTGTCATCTTCGAAGTGGGAGATGTGCCAGCCGTTGAGCCAGGTATCGATGGTTGGAGGATTTGAGGTGATGCGGCCGCGCACCTCGTTGTACTCACCGAAGCGCCAGACCTTCTTCCAGTCCGCCAGGGCGAAGGGCAGGGGGATGTTGCTCTTGTTGTCATTGCCCGCCCTGATGGTCTTGTCGTCATTGAGCTCGTAGTTGCGGACGTTGAAGCCCCCGGTGCCTTCGCCGTAAATCCCCGCCACGTTTCCGTTGCCGTGCCAGTCGACCATGAGCTGGTAGCACTGCCCGCGCTCGGTCGAACGCAGGAAGATTCCGCTGCAGACTCCCCAGTCGGGCTTCGTCTCGATGACCAGCTCGAAGTCGGAGAGCTTCCGGTCGGTGACCATGACGCCGCCGTTGCCGCTGCCGGGAGGGTCCTGCTCGCCTTCCCAGGCGCCATCGACGTGGCTCCATCGACCGCCGGTACCGTGGCCTGTGCGGATCTTGTGCCACCCCTTGTCGGCTGAGGAGAGGGATTCGAAGCCTGTCGGCACGCCGTTGGACTCGAGCGGCTGGATGCGGATGTTGCGGTACTCGACCCAGCCGTCGCTCGCATGATAGTCCTGCAGGCCGATGAAGCCTCTCTTCGGCCGCGAACGCATCTTCTCGTTTTTCTCGTCATCGGCGTCGATGTTCAGCACGCCGTCGAGCCGCACGGTGATCCTGCCTCCGAGGCAGGTGATCTCGAAGGTGTGCCATGCCTCGGCCGCCTCGGCATCTTTTGTCGGCCGGGGGCTGGTCGCCTCGACCCCGTAGAGTGAGGCCGTGCAGTGAGCATCGTCGCGCGGGGCGTTGGAGATCTGGACCTCGAAGCCGGTGACCCAGGGAGCTCCGTCGTTCTGTCCGGGAACACGGATGAACACGCCGCTGTTGCCCTGCTCGGAAACCCTCCAGTCGAGGCGGAGAACGAAATCGCCAAATTCCTTGCGGCTCATGATCCTGTTGCCGCCGCGAAGCGAGTGGATGACCCCGTCCTTTACGGCCCAGGATTCTTTCTTTCCCTTGATGATGAAGTGTTCTTCGATGTTTTTGCCGTCAAAGAGAGAGCTGAAGCCCGGTTCTGTCGGCGGGTTTTCGTAGCTTTCCACCATCGTGGGCGCCAGGAGGGAGAAAAATACGACAGGAATAAAAAGCCGATGGGTGTGCATCTTCGGTGCCTCCAATTTCCCTTGTTCCTCGAAAACAGGGATCCATGTTAGCACAGTCGGGCGGGGCGCCGCGAGTGGGGCGGGCGGGAAAAGCCCCGCTGGGATTCACTTCTTAGAAATGAAATGGATGGCCTGTATACTTCAGGGCAGACGGCCCGGGACGACATGAAATTCGGAGTCCGCGGCTGTCACGGTCGCGGGGGCGTCACGTCCAGGGGGGATCATGAGGTCATGCAGAAAAAAAACGAGCCACCTGGAGCCAGGGCGCGTTCCCGCGTTCCCGGTTCCGGCCGTTACAGCCCTCGCGCTGTGCTGTTTCTGGAGCGGGGGGGCGTTCGGGGCTTCGCTGGTTCCGCCCAGGAACTACGGCGAACTGGCGCGGGCGGCCGATGCGGTGGTCTTCGCCCGCGCCCGGGCATCGAACGCGGCTGGACGGGGCCGGCTGGTTTTCACCACCACGGAATTCGAGGTGCTCTCGAGCTATTCCGGGCCCGCTGCGGCGGGCGATGTCATCACGGTGGAGGCCCCCGGCGGCGAGCTCGAGACGAGGGCGTGGTTCGTGCCGGGTTCCCCGGAGTTCTCTGAAGATGAAAATTACCTGCTCTGCCTGAGCAGGAAAACCGATCGTCTCTGGATTCCGACGATGCTCTTCTACGGACTCCTCATCGAGACCGTCGATGCCGCGGGCCGTGAAATTCTTTCGCCGGCAGGAGAACATCGCGGGGGGCTGCTGCCGAGGCCTGATGGAGCTGAGGTGGAGCCGCCCGGTCCGTGGGACAAGGCGGCCTTCCTGGGCTACCTGCCGGAGCTCCTGGCCTCCGATGCCTGGGATTCCGAGGGCCTGCGCTCGATGTCCGGCCCCTTCGTCCTCGGCGATGGGGGCGGGGCTGAGCAGCCGGAGGGGTGCTCGATCTTTGCGGACAACGGACGCAAGATGCGCTGGCAGAAATTCGATCGGGGCGAGTGGGCGACAATCTACGGCAACAGTGCGGGCGATCCCTCCGTACGTGACGGCGGTTTCTGGGTCGTTCAGCAGGCTATGGAGATGTGGATGGATGTCCCGGGCACGAGCTGCAACCTCTATTTCGGCGGTCCCAGAGAATCCTCGCTCAATTGCGCCGCCGGCCAGGGATCCGAGAACAACTTCATCCTCTTCGGCGATCCCTGCTCCGATATAGCCGACGTCGAAGGCTGCGGCGGGGTGCTCGCCTACGGCGGTCCCATCACCACTCGGACCCATACCTTCGATGGCGAGAGTTGGCTCACCATCACCGGCTGGTTTGTCGTGGTGAATGAGGGCGTGGGCTGCCTGGGGACGAGCGGCTACAGGCGCATGTTGGCGCACGAGCTCGGCCACGGTCTCGGTTTCGGCCACGTCGAGGACTCGCGCGCCCTGATGTACGCGTCCTGCTGCAGGGACA